>ULWH01040439.1_pt1 | contig 59011 bp, 56 predicted proteins | sample 1960201 | NCBI WGS metagenome assembly ULWH01 (sample SAMEA4835808, study PRJEB28245) | human gut metagenome | biome: gut microbiome; material: fecal sample | place: Denmark | collected 2008
ATAGAAAAAAGTGGTAATATAGAAAAATATTTAGCACCTGAATATATAAAGGCTGTTGGTTTGAATAATTACAATGTTAAAGTCTTAATAGAAAAAAGTGGCAATATAGAAAAATATTTAACACCTGAGTATATAAGAGCTGTTGGTTTGGACGAGTATTCTGTTAGCCATTTGATAGAAAAAAGTGGTAATATAGAAAAATATTTAGCACCTGAGTATATAAGAGCTGTTGGTTTGGACGAGTATTCTGTTAGCCATTTGATAGAAAAAAGTGGTAATATAGAAAAATATTTAGCACCTGAGTATGTAAAGGTTTATGGATTGCGCGGCATTAACATTTTATATATTTTGGGTGTCAATGATACTGATATGGGTCTAAAATTAGACAATATGATAGACAATGACCAATATACATCTGAAACTCCTTTTCATTTAATAAAAATATGTAATTTAATAAGGCAATCAAATTCTGGAAGACTGAATAGAATAGCATCTAATGTTATAGAAAACATATTAACAAAACCAGTAGATGAACAGCTAGATGCTGCAAATGAAATTATAAAAATTTATGAAACCACTAACATTCCAGGATTTGCAAAAGATTTTATGGTATTTGCAAAACTTAATTCTGCTTTTCTGAAAGGAACAGAATTAATGGGGAATGTACCATCATTGAATAGAGCAACACCAACACAACGAAAGAATATTATATTTTCTGATTTATTAAGAATTTCAATAGAGTCTAATAACAGAAACTTAAGAGAATATTTAAATAATATTGAACAAGGTGATAAATTATTTGAAATGTTCAAAGCAGGGAATTTACAAATTGATAGCACATTGCCAGAAGAGAGTAGAGTTATATTAAAAAAATATTGTAATATGTTAAATACCCTGTATAACCAAACAAGTAGAGGGAGACGTTTAGATAATGCAAGAATAAATTCTGGTAATCTAGCACAAGACTTGACTGAATTAAATGACTTATTTACCAACGAGGAAAACATTCATATTCCACTACGTGATAGAATTGTAAGGACATTTGGATATTGGGCAGGGATTAGAAGTTTTGAACAAGCAAAAAAAATGATGGAAGAAAATACAAAAGAGGCTGATAGAAGAAATAGAGAAACTGCTAAAAAAGGAGATTTTTCTATAAGAAAAGGGGACTTTACAAAAGGAATTAGAAGATCTGAATACTTTCCATCTATGTTGCAAAATGGCATAGTAGCAAAGGATTATTTGGGGCAGTCATCAGATAGCGACTATACTCCATTAGATACTGATGTAGAAAGTGTTGAAGCAGATGAAGAAATGTTTACAGCACCTAAGTATACAGATAATGATGAAGACGGAAGAAAATTAGGTAAAATTATTTTAATAATAAAAAAAGATGAAAGATATGTGGAAACAAGAACAAATGATAAGGTTGATGAAGAAGCAATAAATACTGTTATAAATAATAAACAAAAAATTGAATATTTTGATAATTCTAATGTAGTTGATTTTCTTCGTAATTCATATGGCATAAGAACTGGGCTTGCATCTACTAACATAAGCTTTATTGTGGCAGATAAATATGTTGATAAATTAGGACTAGAGATTGCTATGAACGGGTTTTATATTCCAGTAGTAGATAGTGATAAAAACTTATTATATACGCCAGAAATGTATGACAATATAAGAAGTAAAATGCAAGGGTTAAGTCATTATGGATTAACTGAATTTCAATTAGACCCAAGTGCATGGAATATAGGAATAAGCCAAATTACACATGTAATAGAACAAAGCAAAGAAGACGCAAATGATAAAAGAAAGTTGATATTGCAAACATTAAAAAGCGCAGTTGAAACATATGGATTGAACATGTCAGAAAAAATGACGGAAGACATATTACAAGGAACTGTTGAAATAATAGATACTGGCTCAACGGGAAGAGGAACGAATTTACCTGGAGATGGTGATTTTGATTTTATGGTAAGACTTGATAAAAATATATTAACTAAGCCAGAAGAATTTAAACAATTGATAACTGACGCAGTATGTTCCTTAGATAAACCGAATGAAAGTGTAACCACTGGTAAAGGCGATTTTAGATTTAAAGGTGTCTCCATAGCAGGCATTAAAGAGAAAGTTGACTTAGATTTAAGCTTTACCCCAAGAACTGATGAAATTGAATACACAACAGAAGAATGTATAAATGACCGTTTAGAAACTATAAAAAGAAGTAATCCAGAAGAATATAAGTGCGTTGTGGCAAATATAATATTGGCAAAAACGGTACTGAAATCTGCAGGTGCATATAAGAGAAAAAATGCTCCCGCACCTATAAATGGTGAAAAAGATACTAGAGGTGGCTTAGGTGCCGTTGGAATTGAAAATTGGGTTTTACAAAACGGAGGTTCTTTTGAAAAAGCGGCACGTGGATTTTTGGAAGTTTCTAAACAGTGTGAAGGATTAAGCGAATTTAGACAAAGATATGCTATATGGGATTTTGGAGAAAATTACATGGCAGGAGATAATTATCCTCATGATAATTTTGTAGATAATATGGATGATAATGGATATTCCGCTATGGTTAATGCATTAGAAGATTATATTAAAACCATAGAAAATGAAAGGAAAATTGAAACACAAAAAAAAGGAATAGGTGACCTTGTGCAAGAAGATATGTCTGCATTAAATGATACACCATATATGATGGCAGTAGCTAGAATATTGGAATCAGCTAGACGCATGGAGAGAAAAGAACTGGTATCAAAATAAAATATTAAATATTTATTTTATTGAAAGGAAAAGATAAAGTATGGATAAACAAGAATTTGGCAATGCCAGTTATGAAGTTTTGAAGATATTAGAATACATAAAAGATGATGATTTAAAAAGAATTCCACAAGAAGAAATAGAAATATTAAAGAAAAACGCAAATTATAATCATGACTTTCATTATAATCCAGATAAAAAAATTAACGAACAAAGTGTTTCTAAATTAACCAAAGGGATAATAGCACAATATTTCTATAAATATATAGCAACGGAAAAACAAAAAGAAAAAATAAAATTAAAGCAAAAATGTGATCTACAAATTATAGAAAAAGAAAAAGAAAAACAATATGATTATAGTCAATTATTTAAAAAAAATAAAAATGAACTACCAAAAGAAGAGGAAAAAAAAGAAAATGTTTTGCCTATAGAATATAAAAAAGAAAAATGGTATAAAAAAATATTTAAAAAGTTGTTAGGCTTTTTTAGAAGATGACAAATATTAAAAAATAGAGATTAATATAAAAAATATGAACAGTACAAGGTTGCTAATGCAATAGTAATACCAATGATTATCCAAAGTCTATTTTTCATTTGACTTTTTTTGTTTTTAATTATATACTATACGTGTTAAAAAATATTTATAAAAGGAGAGAATTTTTATATGAAAATTTTCAAAAGGCTTATTTTAACATTGATATTAATGATAGCAATTATGCTTTTTACAGTAAATATAACAAAAGCCACAACAGTAGAAGTAACAACAGATAACTTGAATTTTAGAAGAGAGGCATCTACAGATTCGGAAATTATTATGGCTCTTCAAATAGGAAACAAATGTGAATTAATTGCAGAAGAAGGCAATTGGTATAAAGTAAAATATTTAGGATATATAGGCTATATAAGCAAAGATTATGCAAAAAAAGAGCAAATAACAGAACCAGAAGAAACAACACCAACGACTAATACCAATGAAGAAAACCCACAAAATACAACTCAAAAACCACAAAATACTGTTATTACTGTTAACAAAATAGTAAAAGATACAGATATTAAAATATTACCACTTATTTATTCTAGTAAGATATCTTCTTTAAAGAAAGATTCAGAAGTGATTATGATAAATAATGCAAATGAATGGATTTATGTACAAACAGATACAGTAAGTGGATGGATAAGAAAAGATGCAATATCAACAGAAACTAAAACAGTAGAAGAAGATAAAAAAGAAGAAAATAATGAAAAAACCAATAATACAGAATATATAGAAAAAACCGCGTATATAAACGATACAGCTGTTAATGTAAGAAAAAGTGCTACAACAGATAGTGATGTAATAAAAGTTCTTGCATTAAATACAGAAATTACAATTATAGGTGAAGAAAATGATTGGTATAAGGTTAAAAGCGGACATGATATTGGATATATAGCTAAAAGATTAGTATCAGACCAAAAAAAGGAGACAACGTCTAGAAGTGCAGAAGTAAGAAATGCACAAACTCAGATAGAAGTAAATGATAGCACAACAAATAATGTAACAAATAATAACGAAAGTTCTTCAACAAAAGGGAATGAAATAGTAGAATATGCAAAGCAATATTTAAACTGTCCATATGTTTATGGAGCTGCGGGACCAAATTCATTTGATTGTTCTGGTTTTACAATGTATGTATATCAACATTTTGGAGTATCACTTCCACATGGAGCAACATCACAATCATATTACGGAACAGAGATAAATGCAAGCAAAAGTGAACTAAGAAGCAAACTAAAGGCAGGGGATTTAGTATTCTTTTTAGATTATCCATCATATGATGGAATAGGACATGTTGGCATATATATAGGAGATGGAAATTTTATACATGCATCTTCTGGAACTGGATATTGTGTTAAAATATCTACATTGTTAGATGGTGGATATTATGATAGATATACAGCAGCAAGAAGAATATTTTAAAATTAAATAGGGGGCAAATACACTTTAGGAGTGATAACTATTAAAAGATTAATTTGTATTGCCTCAATAGGTTATATTTTAGGAATAATACTGAGGTTATACTTTTCAAGTATAACTTTTTTTATTGCACTTGTATTTATTATTTTATTAATTAAAAAAGACAAAAAAATTATAATATTATTAGTATTTGTAATATTATCTTTCATATATATTGATATTCTGGAAAATGAATATAATAGGATAGAGAACAAGCAAATAGAAGAAAAAGCTGTTATAATCTCTGACATACAAGAAAAAGAATATAAATACATATATGAAGCTAAATTTTTAGAAAATAATAAAAAGGTATTAATAAGCATAAAAAAATCACAGCAAATAGATAAAATAAACTATGGTGATTTAATTTATTTAGAAGGCAAGCTAGAAATTCCTAAAATAGCTACAAATTACAAAGGATTTAATTATAGACAGTATTTAAAAACCCAAAAGATACAAGGAATTGTAATAGCAGACAATGTAAAAATATTAAAGGCTAAATACAAAAATAATCTAATATATCAAATACAAAAGAAAATAAAAGCAATAATAAAAGAAAAATTGCCAGATGAAACAGGTAATTTATTATTAGCAATATTAGTAGGTGATAAAAAAGATTTAAGTGAACAAATACAAATTAATTTTAAAAATAGCAATTTATCACATATGCTTGCAGTCTCTGGAGCTCATGTTTCTTATATTATTGTAGGATTAACATATATAACACAAAATTCAATTATGGGAAAAAGAAAGGGAAGAGTATTTTGTATATTTTTCTTAATAATATTTATGGCAATAACGAATTTTACACCTTCTGTTACAAGGGCATGTATAATGGCAATTTTAACACTAGTTTCAGAAATATTATATAAAAAGGCAGATATATATACAAACATTTCTATATCAGCATTAATCATATTGTTATATAATCCATATAGTTTACTAGATTTAGGTTTTAAACTATCATTTGGAGGAACTATTGGAATTGTAATATTTATGAGATTTATAAAAAAGAAGCAAGAAGAACCAAAATTGTTAAATTATATAAAACAGATGGCTTTAGTTTCTATATGTGCAAATATAATTATTATACCTATTATAATGAACAATTTTAATACAGTTTCACTTACATTTTTAGTTTCAAACATATTAGCTTCTCCAATATTAGCGATAATTGTAATTGTTGGATTTTCAATAATAATAATTTCAATTATTTCACATTCACTCTCAAATATTTTAGTTTTTTGGTTAAATCCAATATTAAACTTATTAATAAAAATATCCAGTTTTTGTTCTAAGTTACCATTTGCTAAAATTTTAGTTGTAACACCATATATATTCAATATCATATTTTACTATACAATTATATTATATTTGGTAAATTATAATAATCTTAAGCAGTTTATAAAAAAGAAAACAGTTATATTACTATCAATTATTTTAATTCTAAGTAATTTTATATTTTACATATTGCCACAAGATTTAAAAATATATTTTATTGATGTGGGTCAAGGAGATTCTACATTAATTGTAACTCCAAGTAAAAAAACAATTTTAATAGATGGCGGTGGAAGTGAAAGTTTTGATGTAGGAGAGAAAGTATTATTACCATATTTATTAGACAGAAGGATAAGAAAAATAGATTATATTATGATATCTCATTTTGACACAGACCATTGCAAAGGAATTTTTACAGTGATAGAAAATTTAAAAGTAAAAAATATAATTATTTCTAAACAGGCGGAGAAAAGTGAAAATTATAAAAAATTTAAAGAAATAGTTGCGAATAAAAAAATAAATATAATCTTAGTAAAAGCAGGCGACAAAATAAAAATTGATAAATACATCTATTTTAAAATATTATTTCCAACAGAGAAACTAATAATGCAAAATCCACTAAATAATAATTCAATAGTATCTCAATTAAACTATAAAAGTTTTAAAATGCTATTTACAGGGGATATAGAAGAAATAGCAGAAAAGGAGATATTAAATTTACAGAAAGATAAATTAAAATCTACTATATTAAAAGTTGCACATCATGGTTCAAACACGTCTTCAACACAAGAATTTATAAATTCTGTAAAACCAGAGTTGGCATTAATTGGAGTAGGAAAAAATAATACATTTGGACATCCGAGTGAATGTGTTGTAGAAAAACTAAGAGACTTGCGGTACTGAAATTTATAGTACGGATTTGAATGGTGAAATAAGTATAGTTGTAGATAGAAAAGGAAGAATTAAGATAAAGAAATTTTTGAAATAATAATTTAAAAGATATAGTTTTAAATTAAAAATGGTAATTAAAGAGAAAATTATATAAAAAATATATGTTAAAAAAAGCTTGCAAGAGTGAGAATATGGATAATGTTAGCTTTGATTGACAAATTTCAAGCTAAAATTGGTAGAAAATTTACAGTTTTTGTAGTAAAATAAAAATAGATAAATAAGAATTTATAGAAAAGGAGAAAAAATGATAATATTAATTGTAATAGCTATTTTATTAATAATTGTATTAACATTATACAATAACTTAGTAAAAACAAAAAATAGAGTAAAACAAGCAGAATCAGGTATAGATGTATATTTAAATCAAAGATTTGATTTGATACCAAATTTAGTAGAATGTGTAAAAGCATATTCCAAACATGAGCAAAGTATATTTACAGAAGTTACAAATTTAAGGTCAGCATATATGAAACAACCAAGAAATATAAAAAATGCTGAAAATTTAAATAATAAAATGAATCAACTTATAGCTGTAGCAGAAAATTATCCCGAATTAAAAGCAAGTGAGCAATATTTAAATTTGCAAAAAACTTTAACTAAATTAGAAAGTCAATTGCAAGCTGCAAGAAGAATCTATAATGCGGAAGTTACAAATTATAATAATAAATTAGATGTAGTGCCATCTAATTTAATTGCAAGTTTATTTGGATTTAAACATGCCCAATTATTTGAAATTGAGGAATATAAAAGAGAAAATATTAGTATAAAGTTTGAGGATTAATTTTATGAAAACATTTGAAGAAATTTATGAAGAACTACAAAACGCAGATAATGATGAACTAAATAATGCATGGAAAGCAGTAAAAGAAGAAAATAGAAAAATAAAAAAGATAACAATAACAATATGTCTAATAATAGATATTATTACTATAATAAGTTTTTTTCACAACGATATAAGTTTTGCTTTACCATTTTTTATATTACCTATAATAATTTTTTTCATGATTAACATTTTGGTAGTTATAACAATTAATATTTTATTTAGTAAAAATAAATATCAAAATGAATGTAATATAAAATATAAAAAAATAGTAGTAAACAAAATAATGAGTAATTTTTATGATAATTTAGAATATTTTCCACAAAAACAGATGCCAGAATATATTTATAAAGAACCTAAATATGAATATTATAGTATATATAATTCAGATGATTATTTCGAAGCACAGATAGATAATAAATACAGTATACAAATGGCTGAGATATTAACAGAAGATGAAAAAACTTATAAAGATTCAGATGGAAATACTAAGACAAGAATAATAAGAATATTCCATGGATTATTTGCGAAAATTGTTATGGATAAGTCTATTAATAGCGAGTTAAGAGTGATGCAAAATGGGACAATAAGACCAAAAGATAGATTAAATATGGATTCAAGTGAATTCGAAAAATATTTTGATGTAAAGGCTTCAAATCAAATTATTGGAATGCAATTATTAACGGCAGATGTTATGGAAGAATTAATAGAATTTAAAAATAAGACAAATATGAAATATGATATTTTTATAAAAAATAATGAATTATATTTGAGATTTCATTCAGGAACAATGTTTGAGGTTGGTAATATAAAAAATGAAGTATTAGATAAAAATACAATAAAAAAATATTTTTATATGCTAAATTTTACATATAATTTATCGAAGAAATTGATAGATTTAGTAAATGAGACACAGATTTAATAAAAATAAGAGAAGTAGTTTCTCTTATTTTTTGTGGGAATGAAGTGTTGAAGAAAGCACTTTGCAACTAAAAATAGTTGCAGTTGTAATGTATCTGAAAACAAATTGAAAATTTTACTTGCCAAAAGGAAAAAATTGGGCTATTATTATATAGATAAACAACAAGAAAAATTTTCCAGATTAATTTATAACAAAGGAGGCATAAAGAAAAAATGGCAGATAAATTGATTATTGTTGAATCACCAGCAAAAGCAGCTACAATAAAAAAGTTTTTAGGTGGTAATGTTAAAGTATTGGCATCAATGGGACATATTAGAGATTTGCCTAAATCTAAATTAGCAATAGATATAGAAAATGATTTTACTCCAGAATATATAAATATAAGAGGTAAAGGAGATTTAATAAAAACATTAAAAAAAGAAGCAAAAAATGCAAAAAACGTATATTTGGCAACTGACCCTGACCGTGAAGGAGAAGCAATCGCGTGGCATTTAGCATATATATTAGAGATACCAGAAGATGAAGTATGCAGAGTAACATTTAATGAGATTACTAAAGAAGCAATACAAAAATCTATAAGAAATCCACGAAAAATAGATAAGGATTTAACAGATGCACAACAAGCAAGAAGAGTATTAGACAGAATTGTTGGATATGAAATAAGTCCTATTTTATGGAAGAAAGTAAAAAGAGGATTATCAGCTGGAAGAGTGCAGTCAGTAGCAGTTAAATTAATTGTAGATAGAGAAGAAGAAATAGAAAAATTTATACCAGAAGAATACTGGAATATAACAGCAGAATTATTAGAACCAAAAACGGAAAAAGTATTTGAAGCAAATTTTTATGGTAAAGAAGGTAAAAAATTAGAAATACATTCAAAAGAAGAAGTTGACAATATAGTAAAACAAATAGAAAAAGGTAAATATATTGTAACAGATGTAAAGAAAGGTGAAAAGAAAAGAACACCAGCTCCACCATTTACAACAAGTACAATGCAACAAGAAGCATCTAGAAAGTTAGGATTCACATTAAAAAGAACAATGAGTATAGCACAAGGATTATATGAAGGTGTAAATGTAGGTTCGAAAGGGACAGTAGGCTTGATTACATATATGAGAACAGATTCTACAAGAATATCTAATGAAGCAAGGGCATATGCAAAAGAGTATATAGTAAAAAAGTATGGTGAAAATTATTATGAAAATAGATACTATAAGACAAAACAAAATTCACAAGATGCTCATGAAGCAATAAGACCAACATATATAGATTTAGAACCAGAAACAATAAAACAATATTTATCACCAGAGCAATATAAATTATATAAATTGATATATAACAGATTTATAGCAAGCCAAATGGCATCTGCCATATATGATACAATGTCAGTGAATATAGATGTTAATACATACAATTTTAGAGCTACAGGACAAAATTTGAAATTCAAGGGATTTATGACACTATATGTAGAAGTTTTAGAAAACGAAAAAGAAGAGATAGAACTATCTTTACCAGAGCTACAAGTTGATCAAGAAGTAATAAAGCAAAATATAAATTCAAAGCAAAGCTTTACAACTCCACCACCAAGATATACAGAAGCAAGTTTGGTAAAGGCATTAGAGGAGAAGGGAATAGGAAGACCAAGTACATATTCTCCAACGATTACTACAATTTTAGAAAGAAGATATATAGAAAAAGAGCAAAAACAATTAGTGCCAACAGAACTGGGAAAAGTAGTAAACAAACTTTTAGTAGAAAACTTTTCAGATATTATAGATGTGGAGTTTACAGCTAAAATAGAAGAAGAGTTTGATGCTGTAGCAGAAGGTAAAGAATATTGGAAAGAAATATTAAGAGAATTCTACCCACCTTTTAAACAACAAGTAGATAAAGCTGAAAAAGAATTAGAGCATGTAAAAATAGAAGAAGAAGTATCAGACATACCTTGTGAGAAATGTGGGAGAATGATGGTAGTAAAATATGGTAGATATGGTAAATTCTTAGCATGCCCAGGATATCCAGAATGTAAAAATACAAAACCAATAGTAGAAAATATAGATGTACCATGTCCAGTCTGTGGCTCAAAAATACAAGTAAGAAAAACAAAAAAGAAAAGAAAATATTATATTTGCGAAAATAATCCGAAATCTTGCAATTATATTTCTTGGAATAAGCCAAAGCAAGGAGAAAAGTGGGAACCAGAGAAAGAACAGGTAAAAACCAAAACTAAAAAAGCAAAAAGCAAAAGAAAAACAAAAACAACCAAAAAATAGATTTACTTGTCATATTTTTGTAATAAATTTGTAAAAAAACTTGTTTAAAATTAACTTATATGATATAAATTATATAAATGGAAATAAAGAAAGGTGGTATTTTCTCGTGGAAGATATTGAAAAAAAGGATAAAAGAACAATATTAGTAGTAGACGATGAAAAACCTATTGTTGAAATTTTAGTATATAATTTACAAAAAGAAGGTTATGATACATTAGAGGCTAACGATGGAGAAACGGCTGTGCAACTCGCATTAGAAAAAAAGCCAGACTTAATATTATTAGACATAATGCTACCCAAAATAGATGGGTTAACTGTATGTAAAAAAATAAGACATACATTAAATGTACCAATAATAATGCTATCTGCAAAAGACGAAGAGATAGATAAAATATTAGGTTTAGAATTAGGTGCAGATGATTATATAACTAAACCATTTAGTATTAGAGAATTAATAGCAAGAGTAAAAGCAAATTTAAGAAAATCTGATATTTCTTCAGGTCAAAATGAAAATTCTAACAAAAGTAGTGCAGTTTCAAAAGTAGAGGTAGGAGATTTATCATTAGACTTAGAAAAATATGAAGTAAAAGTCAGAGGAGAAGTAATAGATTTAACAATAAGAGAATTCGAAGTTTTAAAATATTTGGCAAATCAACCAGGGCAAGTAGTTACAAGAGAAACTTTACTTGAAAAAGTATGGGGATATGAATATTATGGCGATATAAGAACAGTTGATGTTACCGTAAGAAGAATAAGAGAAAAGATTGAGAAAGATACATCAAGTCCAAAAATATTAATTACTAAAAGAGGAGTAGGTTATTATATAGCTTCAAAATAAAGAAATGCAGTAAAGAAAGTAACTAAATCTTTACTGCTTTTTCTTATTGTATAGGAAAAATTGCCTATTATCTTGACTCTATATAGGATTTTTCCGTATACAACAAGGTTAAGTTCCTATGTAAGTGCGATTGCGTAGCAATCTGTACAAGGTGGAGAAGCTACTTTTCTTATTTTATTGTGTGACAGGAAGGAATGAAAATAAAAATGACTAAAAATGTTCAATTTAAAATATTGTTAATATTTTTTACGATAGGAATAATTTTTATAATAGGATTGTCTTTGTATAATATATCAACTTTGGAAAATCTAAAAAATATTCAAACTCAAGTAGAAATTCAAGAAGTTGTACTTAACCAAATAAAAAATGTAAAGGCAATTTCGCTTATAAGTTTAGGAATATTTATACTTATAACTTTAATAATGGGGATATTTATTTCTAAATCTATAACTAAGCCAATAACTAAGCTAATAAAAAGTGTAGAGAAAATAGCAGCAGGAGAAGATATAAAACTAGAAAATGAGAGTGGTACAGATACTCAAATAGGAGAATTAGTTAATGCATTTACTTTAATGACAAATGAACTAAAGCAGAATTTGAATGAGCTAGAAAGGCAAAAAAAACAAATTGAGACAATATTACTCCATATGACAGATGGAGTTATAGCATTTAGCATGGAGGGAAAGATAATACACATTAATACAGCTGCAAAAAATTTATTAAATTTGGAGGAAAAAGATAATACTTTTGACAAAATATTTAATAAAATTAAGCTTAATATAAACTTAGAGAAGATAATATATTTAGAAAATTGGACTTCATCTGAACATAGATTAACAATTGGGGATAAATGTGTAAATATGTTCTTTGTTCCGTTTCAAGATGAGAATAATAGACAAGCTGGATTAATAGTTGTAATTCAAGATATTACAGAACATGTAAAGTTAGACAATATGAGAAAAGAATTTGTGGCAGATGTATCTCATGAACTAAAGACGCCAATCACTTCTATTATGGGATATGCAGATACTCTTTTAGAAGGTGATTATGACAAAGAAATGCAACAAAAATTTTTAGGCGTAATAAGTTCAGAAGCAAGGAGAATGGCAAGACTTGTTACAGATTTATTAACACTTTCTAAATATGATAGTAAAAAGGTAAAATTAGAAGAAACAGAATTTGACCTAGGTGAATTAACAAAAAAATGTCAAGAAAGACTAAAATTTGAAATAGAAAAGAAACATCAAAATGTAGAATGTTTTGTAACGGCAAATGTACCACCTGTTAGTGCAGACAAATATGGAATAGAAAGAGTAGTTTTAAATATATTATCAAATGCAATAAAATATACTCCAGAAAATGGTAAAATAAAAATATATGTAGGATTTGTTTATAATGATGCATATATAAAAATTATAGATAATGGAATAGGAATTTCTGAACAAGACTTATCTAGAATTTTTGAAAGATTTTATAGAGCAGATAAAGCCAGAACTAGAGAAATGGGAGGCACAGGATTAGGATTATCAATAGCAAAAGAAATATTAGACCAAAATAAAGGAAGTATTGATATAAAAAGCGAATTAGGAAAAGGAACAGAGGTTATCATAAGGATACCGGTAAAAAAGTAAAATAAAAGTATTGCAAAAGGTTTAAATAAATAGTAGAATTAGTAATAGCAATCTAAAAAGGAGAGAGAAAATAATAAATGAAACTAGATAGTAAAACTAAAGATATATTGGAATGGATAATTTGCATAGTAATAGCTTTTATATTAGCATTATTTATTAGATATTATATAGGAACACCTACAATAGTAAAACAAAAGTCAATGTATCCAACATTAAAGCAGGATCAAAGACTTATATTAAACAGATGGGTTAGAACAAAGAAAGTAATGCCACAGAGAGGAGATATAATAACTTTTGAGGCCCCAAACATACCAAGGTATACATCTGTTGAGGAAGTGGATTTGTCTAATCCAATAGCTAATTATGATGGAAGACCTACCTCAGTATTTTCAAAATTTGTATACTATGTTTTAGAGTTAGGTAAAGATAGTTATATAAAAAGGGTGATTGCACTTCCAGGAGAGCATGTAGAGATTAAAAATGGTAAAGTATATATAAATGGAGAAGAACTAAAAGAGGATTATTTAACAGATGATGTTGTTACAGAAGCAGAAAATGGTGCATATACAGATATTGTAGTTCCAGAAAATTGTATATTTGTTTTAGGAGATAACAGAAAAAATTCTACAGATAGTAGAAGATTTGGATGTATTCCATTAAACAGAGTAGAAAGTAAAGTATGGATTAGGTTTTGGCCTTTTAATTTATTTGGAAAAGTAGAATAAGTGAGGAAAATAATTGAAACTTGAAGAATTAATTGGAAATAATAAAGTAAAAACAATAATAAATAATGCAATTAGCACAAATAATATACTACATAGCTATATGTTTATTGGAACAGAAGGCATTGGAAAAGCGATGTTTGCTAAATCATTTGCTAATATGATATTGTGCTTATCAAATGATAAAAAACCATGTGAGAGATGTAAGCCTTGCATAGAATTCTTAGGAAATAGTAATCCAGACTTTATGCAAATAGAGGCAGATGACGGAAAAAGTATAAAGATAGAGCAGATAAGGCAGTTACAGCAAAAGGTAATAGAAAAGCCTATTAATTCTAATAGAAAAGTTTATATAATAAATAATAGTGACTTAATGACAAAAGAAGCACAAAATTGTTTACTAAAGACATTAGAAGAGCCACCAGATTATGTAGTAATAATTCTAATAGTTACAAATGAAAGTAAGTTATTGACTACTATAAAATCAAGATGTACCAAAATATATTTTGAGAATTTAAGTGAAGAGGAATTAGAAAATTATATAACAGAAAAGTTAAAAGTGAAAACATTCAACAAAAATATGTTGAAATTATGTAATGGTAGCATAGGAAAAGCAATAAGCATACAAGAGAAGGCAGAAGAATATAAAGAAGTAGAAAATCTTATATCTAATATAGAAAAAAAAGACATAATACAAGTTTGGAATGAGGCAGAGTTATTATATAAAGCAAAAGAAGATATTTTTGATTTTTTAGATTACATAAATATTATATTATACAATAAATTATGCGCAGAAAATAAACTAAAATATGTAAAGTGTATTAAAGAAGTAGAAATAGCAAAGAAAAGCTTAGAAAGTAATGCAAATTATGATATGTCAATAGATATTCTTTTACTAAAAATATGGGAGGAATTAAATGAAAAACATCATAGGAGTTAGATTTAAAAGACCAGGTAAAATATACTTTTTTGATCCTGGAGAATTACAGATTAATTTAAAAGATTATGTTATAGTAGAAACTTCGCAGGGAGAAGAAATGGGTGAAGTAGCAATATGTAATAGAAAATTGCCAGATGAAAAAGTAGTAGCACCTTTAAAACCTGTTATTAGAATTGCTACAGCGGAGGATAAAAAGCATAATGAAGAAAACAAAGAGAAAGAAAAAGAGGCATTTAAAATTTGCCAAGAAAAGATAAAAAAGCATAAATTGGATATGAACTTACTTGATGTTGAGTATAAATTCGATAATAGTAAAATTCTTTTCTTTTTTACAGCAGATGGAAGAATTGATTTTAGAGAGCTTGTAAAGGATTTAGCAGCTATTTTTAAAACAAGGATAGAGCTAAGACAAATAGGAGTTAGAGATGAAGTAAAAAGAATTGGTGGAAATGGGGTATGTGGTAGAGAATTATGTTGCTGTTCATTTTTAGGAAATTTTGAAACAGTTTCAATAAAAATGGCAAAGGAGCAAAATATATCATTAAATCCATCAAAGATTTCTGGGAATTGTGGAAGACTTATGTGCTGTTTAAAGTATGAACAAGAAGTTTATGAAGATAAATTGACTAGAATACCCAAAGTTGGTTCAATAGTGAGAACAGAGGATGGAGAAGGTGTGGTTGATTCAATAGAGACTCTTAAAGAAATAATAAGAGTAAGATTTAAAGATGGAGAAGAGACCTTTTATAAAAAATTTAATGCTAAAGATGTAAAACTTATAAAAAGCGCAGAAGGTGAAGAAGAAAATCCAGAAGAAAAAGAGCATTTAAAAGAATTACAAGAGTTAGAAAAACTGGAAAAATTGGATACTCAAAACGAAGTAGAAGATATATAAATAATAAAGAAGAAACTATTTAAGGGGGTGAAAAGTAATGGCATATAAGATAACAGATAAATGTATTAGTTGCGGAGCTTGTGCACAACAATGTCCAGTTGGATGCATAGAACAAGGAGACGAAAGATATGTAATAGATCCAAATCAATGTATTGAATGTGGAACATGTGCAGGAGTTTGTCCAGTAGAAGCCCCTGAATTAGCAGAATAAATAGAAAGGAAGAAATAATAATGAAAAAAACAATTAGAATAATTTCAATTATAACTATGTTAATAATTGCTTTGGTTACATTAACAGGTTGCATGAATGTAAATTATGAAGTTAAATTAAATGAAGATGGTAGTGCAGAAATATCATACTTATTGGGATATGATAAAAGCTTTTTATCAAGCATGGGAGTTTCAACAGAAGATTTAAAAAATGATGAAACAATAGCAAATATGCAAGAAACAGTAAAAAATGAAGGCTATACAGCAGAGCAATATGAAGATGACAATACATATGGATTCAAAGCCGTAAAAAAAGTTAATAATATTGGAGAATTTGCAATAGAAGAAGCATTACTAGAAGAAGGTAAAAAAGCAGAAGATAGCAATAAAATATCTTATGAAAAGAAAGGACTAATAACAAAATATTCACAAAATGCCAAATTAGATTTAACAACTATGTTGGAGGATGAATCAGAAGAGTCAACAGCAATGGTAAATGCAATGATGAAACAAATGAAAATGACATATAAGATAACACTACCATTCAAAGCTGGTGATAATAATGCAACAACTGTATCAGAAGATGGAAAGACATTAGAATGGACATTAAAACCAGGAGAAGTAAACGAAATAAAATTTGAAGCAACCAAAAATCCTATACCAACATATGTAGTAATAGGAGTCGCTGTAGTAGTTCTTGTTATAGTAGTAATATTAATATTAAACAGAAATAAAAAAGCACCATCAGAGATAAAAGAAGAAGAACCAGTAAAAGCACCAGAAGAGCAAAAACAAGAGGAAGTAGTAGAAGAACAAAAACAAGAAGAAAATAAAGAAGAAAATGAATAGAAGATTATTAAAAGAAGTTGTCGACTTTGTCGGCAACTTCTTTTTGTACTAATATTCAATTTCCTTATTATTCTGCACTTAGTTTTTCTAAATTTAACAAAGCCTCCCATCTTTTGTCCACTTCTTTTTGAAATTCTTCTATCATCCATTCATTTCCAGGTTTAAACATATGTTTAAACCTTTTTTGAGGTTTTAGGAATTCCTCTATTGGAAGCTTCTTTACAGGTTTGTATGTTATTTTATATTTTCCATCTACAACTTCATATAATGGCCAATAGCAAGTTTCAACTGCAAGTTTATTTATTTGCATTAACATATCTGTTGGGTAGCCCCATCCTCTAGGACAAGGAGATAATACATTTAAAAAAGCAGGACCTGGTGTATAAATAGCTTTTTCAGATTTTTCATATAAGTCTTTAAAATTATTAACGGCAATAGTTTGTGCTACATATGGAATATGGTGTGAAACCATTATTTCTGTTAAATCTTTTCTAGATTGCATTTTGCCAGGAATAACTGTTCCAGCAGGAGAGGTTGTAGTATCTGCAAATTTAGGAGTCGCAGAAGAACGTTGGATTCCAGTATTCATATATGCACCATTATCATAGCATACATAAACCATATCATGTCCTCTTTCCATTGCACCAGATAAACTTTGTAGACCTATATCATATGTTCCTCCATCTCCACCAAAAGTTATAAATTTTACTTCTTGATCTTGTGGAATTTTACCTTGTTTTTTTAATGATTTATATGCTGCTTCAGCTCCAGAAGCATTTGCAGCTGCACATTCAAAAGCAGTATGAATATATGAATCTGTCCAAGATGAATATGGATATAAAAAGCTAGATACCTCCATACATCCTGTGGCATTTGAGATAACAGCATGGTCTTCTGGTTTTAAGGCTCTTAATACCATTCTGGCTATTGGAGGAGCACCACATCCAGCACACATTCTATGACCAGCTGTAAATCTTGATGGCTTATTAGCCATAATTTCTTTTAAATTATATGCCATTATTTTTCCCTCCTAACACTTAAATATCTATATGGATTTTCAATTTTTCCTGTGTTAACAATTTCTTGTAAATCGGAATAAACTGTATGAATATCTTTAGTTGTAGTATCTCTACCACCAATACCATATATATAATTAACAGCAGGAACATTTTTCCCATTTACGTATAAACTAGAAGTAACATCTCCAAATAGTGCACCACCTATAGCATTTAATGAATCTGCTTTATCCATAATTGCTACAGCTTTTAAGTGACTTAAAGCATTTGCAATTTCTTCAGCAGGGAATGGTCTAAAAACTCTAACTTTAAGTAGACCGGCTTTTATACCTTGTTCTCTCAATTCGTCAACAACAGCTTTTACAGTTCCTGCAGTTGAATTCATGCAAACAATTGCAAACTCAGCATCATCTAGCATATATTCTTCAAAGAAAGAGTATTTTCTACCAGTTAATTTTTCAAAATCTTTGCTAACCTCTAAAATTACTTTTTTAGCAGCTTTCATAGCTTGGGCTTGTTGATATTTATGCTCAAATAAATAAGCTTGCAAATCTAAAGGACCAATAGCAATAGGTTCTTTAGCATTTAATAAATAATGTTCTGGATGATAAGTTCCAACAAATTCTTTTACTTTGTCGTCTTCTATTAATTCGATATTTTCAATAGAATGAGACGTTATAAAACCATCTTGACAAACCATTAAAGGTAAAAGTACATCTTTATTTTCTGCAATTCTATGTGCCATAATTAAATTGTCATAAGCTTCTTGGTTATTTTCAGAAAATAACATTATCCAGCCACTATCACGAACGCCCATTGCATCAGAATGATCATTATGTATATTTAGTGGTCCAGAGACAGCACGATTTACTAAAGACATTACAATTGGGAGTCTTAAGCTAGATGCTATATATATCATCTCCCACATCAAAGATAAACCATTTGCAGATGTGGCAGTCATTGCTCTAGCACCTGCTGCTTGAGCACCAATACAAGCACTCATAGCACTATGTTCACTTTCAACAGCAACAAATTCTGTATCAACAGTCCCATTACTTACAAAAGTTGAAAAGTATTGAGGAATTTCTGTTGAAGGTGTAATAGGAAAAGCAGCTACAACATCAGGGTTAATTTGTTTCATAGCAGTAGCAGCAGCTTCATTTCCACTTAAACGTTCTCTTATACTCATTTTTAATCCTCCTATAATTTAATTTTCTCCTTCATTTTTCATTTCAATTGCATTAAAAGGACAAACATTGGCACAAACACCACATCCTTTGCAATAATCATAATTAAAATCTTCTCTATTTCCATCTTTATTTACTGGAATTGCATCTTCAGGACAAACTGGAAAACATAAGCCACATTGTTTACATTTTTCAATTAAATAAATAGGTTTAATACTTCTCCAATCGCCTGTTTTAAAATTTCTTGCATTTCCTGCTTCATAAATATTTCCACCAATAGTCATATTTTCTGCGGTAGTATTTTTATTAATATCAGACATTTAAAAATTCTCCTTTCATAAATTATTGTTTTATACTATTAATATTATATTTTCAAATAGCAAATCCTCCAAGGCATACGCGGGTATTCCCCCGCCTCAAAGGGCTGTCGGACTTTGTTTCTTTTAAATATTAATTAATTAATAGCTTTAATAAATAAAATAGCACTTATGATTGCAAATTTACTTGATTTAATGCAAGCTGTAATGCCTTCATATTACCTTCTATAACTTCAGGTTTTTTAGCAAATTTGTGTTTAAAAGAACCTTGCATATCATTTAAAAATTCTTCATCTGTCATAATTCCACTGACTTTAACAATTGCAGCTAACATTGGAGTATTTGGAAAGTATTTTCCAAGTGCTTCCATAGATATTGCTCTAGCATCAATTGTATAAACTTTTCCTTTATATCCATTTAAAACATTTTTTAAATAATCATAATTTTTTGTGGTATTAATAACTATTGCACCATCCTCTTTTAATCCAGCTGTAACATCTACACTTTCTAATAGAGTATCGTCAACAACCACAACATAGTCAGGTTCATATATGTTACTATGTATTGTAATTGGTGCATCACTTATTCTGTTATATGCTGTAATAGGAGCTCCCATTCTTTCAGGACCATATTCAGGAAAACCTTGAATATATTTGCCTGTATTGAAAGCAGCATCTGCTAGTAAAAGTGAAGCTGTTTTTGCACCTTGACCACCTCTACCATGCCATCTAATTTCAATTAAATTATTCATCTTAAAAGCATACCTCCTTGTATAAAATATAAATAAAGTATATGATTAAAAAATATATATGTCAAGAGATAAATTCTATGAAATTTTTTTAATGTATACATTGACCTTTAGGCAAAATCCGTATATAATATAGCTATTAAAAAATAGCACTTTTATAAAATTAAAAGAAAACATGAGAAGTAAAAAATTCTCTGAATTTTAAAGGAGGACAAAGAAGAATGGGAGAAGTTATAGTTGTAACATCTGGAAAAGGTGGGGTTGGAAAAACAACAACAACAGCAAATCTCGGGTCTGCTTTAGCATTAAGAGGAAAAAAGGTAGTTCTAATAGATACAGATATAGGACTAAGAAATCTTGATGTAGTAATGGGATTAGAAAATAGAATAGTATATGACATAGTAGATGTTGTTGAAGAAAAATGCAAATTAAAACAAGCATTAATTAAGGACAAGCGCTTTAAAGAGTTGTTTTTACTTCCAGCAGCTCAAACAAGAGATAAAAGTGCAGTAAATGAAGAACAAATGAAAGAATTAACAGGAAAACTAAAAGAAGAGTTTGATTATATAATTATAGACTGTCCTGCAGGTATAGAACAAGGATTCAAAAATGCAATTGCAGGAGCAGATAGAGCAATAGTAGTAACTACAGCAGAAATTTCTGCAATAAGAGATGCTGACAGGATTGTTGGACTACTAGAGGCGTCTGAAATTAAGAATCCAGAATTAGTAATAAATAGATTAAGACCATCTATGGTAAGAAAAGGCGAAATGATGGATGTAGAAGATATTGTTGATTTATTATCAATAGATTTAATTGGAGTAGTGCCAGATGATGAATATATAATTACACAAACTAATAAAGGTGAACCAGTAGTATCAAACCATAAAGCTCCGTCAGGAAAAGCATACATAGAAATAGCTAGAAGAATATTAGGAGAAAATATAGAGGTAACAATACCTGGAAGAAAGGAAAGTTTTCTTGCTAAGTTAAAGCATCGTTTTTCTAAAAAATAATTACTGATGGGGGTATAAGATGTTTGAAAATATAATAAATTTCTTTAAAAATATAGGGAAAAATGGAAAAGAAAATTCAAAAGAAACCGCAAAAGAAAGATTACACCTTGTATTAGCACAAGATAGAGCAAACATTTCTGCAGATTTTCTAGAGATGATGAAACAAGAAATAATAGAGGTTATAAAAAAATACATAGAAGTAGATGAGGCAGCAATAGATGTTAGATTAACTAATAAATCAGGAGACGATGGGACTGTCGGTGCACCATCTTTATATGCTAATATTCCTATTGTTACAATAAAAAATGATGCAAGAAAATTGCAAGGAAAAAAAGAAGAAAAAAATGAAGATAAAGACTTAAAGGAACATGAACAGGATAAAAGCGAAGAAAAGCAGGAACAAAAGGACACAGTGGAAGAACAACCAAGTGAAACAGTAGAAAATGTAAATGCAGATGTAAATGAGGATAAAGATGATATAGCAAAAGAAGAACAAATTGAAGAAGAGGTTGATGAAAAGGAAGATAAAGAAGATGCAGTTTCGGACGGAAACGAAAATAATAATGAGGTAAATAATGAGAAAACGAATTCTTAAAAACATGGAATGGGGAATACTAATATGTACTGTTATATTAATGATAATAGGTTTAGTAGCCCTATTTTCAGCTACTCAGAATTCAAATTTTGATGAGTTTAAAAAACAAATAATTTGGATATTGGTAAGTATACCAGTATTAATAGCAATATTAATAGTAGATTATGAACTATTATTAAAAATAACACCAGCACTTTATGGAATTATTATATTATTACTTTTAGGGGTTTTATTTACAACGCCTGTAAATGGAGCTACAAGTTGGTATAATATAGGTCCAGTTTCTTTTCAACCAGCAGAGTTTGCTAAAATTGTTATAGTATTAGCTTTATCATATACTATTGTAAAAATACAAAGTAAAGGAAAAAATGAAATAAATGTATTTTATAAACTAGGAATAATACTGCTAGTAGCAATGATACCTGTAATGTTAATAGTAAAGCAACCAGATTATGGAACAGCAATGGCTTTTATTATGGCATTGATATTTATGTTATTTGTTGCCGGAATAGATAAAAAATATATTATTATAGCATTTGCAGTGGTTATAGTTGCAGTGCCATTATTATATTTATTTGTATTGCCAGAGCACGCAAAAACAAGAATAGATGTATATTTAAATCCAGAATTAGATCCAAGAGGGGCTGGATATAACATAATACAATCTAAATTAGCAATAGGAGCAGGACAACTATTTGGAATGGGATTACTTAAAGGAAATCAAACACAATTGGGATTCTTATATCCTAAAACTACAGACTTTATATTTTCTGTAATAGGAGAGGAATTAGGATTTGTAGTTGGCGCTGGAATAATTGTATTGTATGTTATTTTAATTACAAAAGCCATATATGTTGCCAAGACGGCTAAAGACATAGAAGGTTCATATATAGCAGCTGGAATAGCAGGAATATTTTTCTTTCATATGCTGGAAAACATAGGAATGACAATGGGACTATTACCTATAACAGGTATTCCTCTTCCATTTGTAAGCTATGGTGGAAGTTCTCTTTTGAGTAATATAATAATGATAGGTATATTATTAAATATTAGTAGTAGAAGACAAAAAACATTATTTATAGGATAAATAGTAGAGGTAAAAATGTATTTAAAAAAATTAAAAATAGGAAATGTGGAATTAAAAAATAATATATTTTTAGCACCAATGGCAGGGATAACAGACCTGCCATTTAGAAGTATTTGTAAAAAATTTGGTACAGGCTTAACATATACAGAAATGGTTAGTAGTAAAGCTTTATATTATAATGATGAAAAAACTAAAAAATTATTAAAAGTGTGTAAACAAGATGGTCCAAATGCTATACAAATATTTGGAAGCGACATACAGGCAATGGAATATGCAGCAGGGTATGTAAGTAACATGGCTGATATAATAGATATAAATATGGGATGTCCAGCACCAAAAGTAGTAAAAAATGGAGATGGAAGTAAGTTATTATTAAATTTGGAACTGGTAAAAGAAATTGTAAATGCAGTTGTTAAAAACTCAAAAGTACCAGTAACTGTAAAAATACGAAAAGGTTGGGACTTGGAAAATGTTGTTGCAGTAGAAGCAGCAAAAATTATAGAGGAGGCAGGAGCTTCTGCCATAACAATACATGGTAGAACAAGAGAAGAATTTTATACAGGAATTGCAGATTGGGAGATAATAAAAAAGGTAAAAGAATCAGTTAAAATACCGGTTATAGGGAATGGAGATATAAAAACAAAAGAAGATGCATTAAAAATGTTTGAACAAACAGGAGTAGATGGAATTATGATAGGAAGAGCAGCTTTAGGCAAACCATGGATTTTTAGTGAAATAATAGAATATTTACAAAATAAAGAGATTACACATATTGAAAAAAATGAACAGTTAAATGTAATGTTAGAGCATATAAACCTAGAAGTTAGTGAAAAAGGAGAAAAAACAGCCATAAAAGAAATGAGAAAACATATAAGCTGGTATATAAAAAATATGAAAAATGCTACAGAAGTTAGAGAAAAAATAAATAAAATAGAAACGCAAAAAGAAATGGAAAAATGTCTGATAGAATATTTTAAAAATAATTGAATAAATATATAAAAAGAATAGAAGTTATCTATTCTTTTTCTTATGGTATAGGAAAAAATCGACTATTATCTTGCCCCTATATAAGATTTTTTCGTATACAACAAGGTTAGGCATACCTTATGCATTGATGGTCTGAGAGGAGAAAGTCATGAATAAAAAAAGAATTATAATTTTTTCTATTGTTATTATTTTAGTAGTTTCAACAATTACATATTTTTTCATAAAAAATAATTATAAAAATTTAAAATTTGGCAATAATATGAGTAATAAAAATATAAAGGAAATTGAAGAATATATTTTAAATATTAGTTCATATAATGCAACAATCGAGGTCGAAGTAAAAAGCAATAAAAATACTAATAAATATGTTTTACAACAAAAATGCGCAGAACAGAATATAAAAAAACAAATAGTAAAAGAGCCAAGTAATATAGCAGGACTAGAAACAATATATGATGGAAATAACTTAAAAATAAATAATACAAAATTAAATTTAAGTACTATATATGAGAATTATCCATATGTAGCAGATAATTTTTTATGGATTGATTCATTTATAGAAGATTATAAAAATGCAATAGAAAAAGGAAAACAAAAAATAAGAGAAGAAGATGAAATTATTATAATGGAAGTAAATAATACAGAAAAAAGTAATAAAAAACTATATATAGATAAGAAAAGCTGCAAACCTATTAAAATGTTAATTCAAGACATTAACCAAAATATAATTGCCTACATATTATATAATGAGATAGAAATAAATAGTTTAAAAAGGGATGATGTCTTGGCATTTAAAATACAAAAAATATATATAGAACAATATTAAGAAAAAATACTATTATTTTTATCTCAGCTAATATTAAAATATATCAAGAAATCAACTTTAAATATGCAAATACTGGGAGTGAAGATAATGGTAATAAAAAGAGGAGATATGTTTTATGCAGATTTAAGTCCTGTCGTTGGTTCAGAGCAAGGAGGAATAAGACCTGTTTTAATAATACAAAATGATGTAGGAAATAAGCACAGCCCGACAGTAATTGCTGCTGCAATTACTTCTCAGACTACAAAAAATAAATTACCAACACATATAGAAATAAAACCACAAGAGAGCGGACTAAAATCTGATTCAATAGTTTTAACAGAACAGATAAGAACAATAGACAAAAGTAGGTTAAAAGAAAAAATAGGTCATATAAATGATGAAAGAATAATCAATGAATTAAACAATGCACTTGGTGTAAGTTTTGGATTAGAATTTTAATTTTGTTAATAGGGACGGAGATTTTGTTGCCAAAATCTCCGTCCCCATTGACACTGCAAGATAATTGTAATAAAATATAGATTACATAAAAAGGAAGTGTTGAGATGGAATCAATATATTATAATGAAAGCGAAACAATAAATATAGATGAAATAAAACAAGTAGCACAAGGAATAAGAGAAGGAAAATTAGCATTATTTCCAACTGAAACAGTTTATGGCATAGGAGCAAATGCTTTAGATGAAAATGCAGTGAAAAAAATATTTATAGCAAAAGGAAGGCAAAGTGATAATCCACTTATTGTACATATTTCAAATATAAACATGTTAGAACAAATTGTGGAAGACATAGGCGAAATTGAACGAAAATTAATAAATAAATTTTGGCCAGGACCTCTTACTATAATATTTAACAGGAAAAGTGAAAATATTATACCCAATAACGTAACCGCAGGTCTTAATACTGTTGGAGTCAGAATGCCAAGTAATAAAATAGCAAGAACACTTATAGAGTTGTCCGAAGTTCCTATTGCAGCACCAAGTGCAAATGTATCTGGAAGACCAAGTGGTACGAATGTACAAGATATAATAGAAGAGTTAGATGGAAAAGTAGATTATATAATAGATGGAGGTAGCACTGCAATAGGGTTAGAGTCAACAGTAATAAGAGTAGTAAATCAAAAAATAGAAATACTAAGACCAGGCAAAATAACTTTAGAGGAATTAGAAAGTGTTGCAAATGAGGTAGAAGTTAATAAAAATGTTTTTGAAAGGGTCATAGATAAGCCGGTAGCATCTCCTGGAATGAAATACAGACACTATGCTCCTAATACAAAATGCATTTTAGTATATAGCAAAGACAAGGAAAAAATGATAAATAAAATAAATGAAATAGCAAATAGCTACAAAAATGTAATTGTTTTAGGAACGGAACAAAATTTAAAAAATTACATAGCAAAAAATAAATTAAATATGGGTACAACATTAGAAGATGTAGGAAAAAATATATTCACACTATTAAGAAAAGCAGACAAATATAAAGCAGATTTGGTAATAATAGAAGGAGTAGGAAAAAAAGGATTAGGGTTAGCTATAACAAACAGGTTAATTAGAGCCTGTGAGTATAATTACATAGAAATTTAGTGTATAAATTTAACAAAATTTTCTCATACTATTAAAAAAGATAAAAGGTGATAGTATGAGAAAATTTTGGATTATAATGATAATCATTGTTGTGTTATTAGCATTGGGTGGAAGCATTGGCATATATATATATAATTTAAAAAACACTTCAAATAAAAATTCTGTAAAAGCAAAAGAACTAGCAGATGAGTTAAAAAAAACATTAGTAGAAGAAGAGCAAAATACTGTAAGTACTTCTTCTAAAAATATAAAAATATCTCACAACTCAATTGTAGTAAAGAATACATTATATAAAATTTGTAATCATGAAATAAGGCAGACAGAAGCTATACCAGTAGAATTAGTAAATAAAGAAGAAAAAGACATACAGCAATATTATAAAGACTGGGAGATAAAGAAATACTCTCCAACAGAGGTAGTATTATACAGAGAAAAAGATGAATATTGCGATAAACATTATGTTTTAAGGGAAAATAACGGAGTTATAGCAATATATAAAATAGATGATAATAATAAAGAAACATTAAGAGAAAATACTCAAATACAAACAAAATACTTACCAGAGATAGATTTAATAAAATTAAAAAGCGGAATATATGCAATAGGCGAAGAAGAGCTAAACTCAATATTAGAAGATTTTGAATAATCTATATTTCATTTGGCTAATTATTAAAAAATATACCAACTGATAAATGAAATCAGCTGGTATATTAATATTTTTACTTCTCTATTTTTAAGTTTTCTTTTTTTAAATAACCTTGTTGGTAAAATGCTCTAAAATACATTACTAAAGAAAATATTGTAGCAGCTAGAGCTAAATAATATATATATTGGTCAAAGTCTGGTAAAAGTGGTAAGCTATATTCAGGATGTCCAAACAAAGAGCCATTCCAAACACGAACTATAAATGAACAAACGATTGCAATATAAAATAATACAGTAGTAAGTTTTCCATACCACTTACTAGAAACTACTAATTTTTTACCATACAAAAATGATGCTCCAGAAACCATAAGTAGTTCTTTTACAAAAACAACTACTAAAATCCACAAAGGTATAACATTTTTTAATGTAAGTATTATTAAAATGGAAACTTGTGTTGCCTTATCTGCTAGAGGATCTATTAGTTTGCCAAAATTTGTTATTAAATTAAATTTTCTTGCTATAAATCCATCCAATATATCTGTTAAAGCAGAAATAGTAAGAAATATAAATGCTAAAAGGTAATTTTCTACATTTATAAAATATACAATAAATGGAATTAGTATAAATCTAGACATTGTTAAAATATTTGGTATATGTTTAAACATATTTTATCCTCCGTTTATAGTTCTACTTTAAAATTCAATTTTTCATTATTATAATCTACTAGTACTTTTTGTCCATTCTTTAATTCACCTTTTAAAATCATATCAGATAGTTCATCTTCTAAATATCTTTGTATAGCTCTTCTTAAAGGTCTTGCACCATATTTTATATCTGTTCCTACCTTTAATAAAAATTTAATTGCAGCATCTGTAAGTTCCATTGTAATGTCTTTATCTGATAAAGCTTTTTTAGTATCTTGTAACATTAAGTTAATGATTTCCATTAACTGTTCATTGTTTAATTGTTCAAAGACAACAATTTCATCTACTCTATTCAAAAATTCTGGGCGGAAAGTTTCTTTAAGTGTATCTAATACTTTAGATTTATTAACTTGAGTTCCTCCAAAACCTATTGAATTTGTGTTTAAGTTAGAGCCAGCATTTGATGTCATAATTATAATAGTATTTTCAAAGCTTACAGTATTTCCTTGTGCATCTGTTAGTCGTCCATCGTCTAACACCTGAAGCAATATATTAAATACATCTGGATGAGCTTTTTCTATTTCATCCAACAATATAATTGAATATGGATTTCTTTTAACTTTTTCAGTTAATTGACCAGCATCATCGTATCCAACATATCCAGGAGGTGAACCTATTAATTTAGAAGTAGAATGACTTTCCATATATTCAGACATATCCACTCTAATAATAGAATCTTCATTTCCAAACATTTCATATGCTAAAGATTTAGCAAGTTCGGTTTTACCTACACCAGTAGGACCAACAAATATAAATGAAGGTGGTCTTTTAGTGCTTTTTAGTCCAGCTCTGTTTCTTCTAATAGCTCTAGAAACTGCTTCAACAGCATTTTCTTGCCCTATAACTCTTTTATGCAAATTATTTTCTAAATTTAATAATTTTTGAGTTTCTTCCTCTGTTATTTTTTTAACAGGAATTTTTGTCCAGCTTTCAATTACTTCTGCAATATCTTGAACTGTTAAATTTTTTAATTTTATTTTTTTATTTAAGTCTTCAATTTGTTCAATTAAAGCACATTCTTTAGATTTTAGCTCAGCAGCTTTTTTATAATCTTCTGTAGAATCAGCTGAAGCGGCTTCCTCTTTTTCTTCTTGAACATCTTTTAATTGATTTTTTAAGACTTCTAATTGATATAATTCTTTATTATTTAAATTAATTCTTGAGCAAGCTTCATCTAATATATCAATTGCTTTATCTGGTAAAAATCTATCATGAATATATTTTTCTGACATTAATACAGTTTGTTTAATAACATCATTTGAAATTTTTACTTTATGAAAATCTTCATAATATTTTTTTATACCTTCAAGGATGTATATAGAATCTGTAATAGAAGGTTCTTCTACAATAACTGGTTGAAATCTTCTCTCTAAGGCACTATCTTTTTCAATATATTTTCTATATTCTTTTAATGTGGTTGTCCCTACTAATTGAATTTCACCATTAGAAAGAGAAGGTTTTAGGATATTAGCAGCATTCATAGAGTGTTCAGCATCACCTGCACCAATAATATTGTGAATTTCATCAATGACTAATATAATATTTCCTAAATTTTTGCACTCATCAATTATTGATTTCATTCTAGCTTCAAATTGACCTCTAAACTGTGTTCCTGCTATTATAGCTGTCATATCTAACAAATAAACCTCTTTATTTAATAGTTTAGCTGGGACTTTTCCAGCAGCAATTTTTATTGCCAATCCTTGAGCTATAGCTGTTTTACCAACACCAGGCTCGCCTATTAGACAAGGATTGTTTTTAGAACGTCTATTTAAAATTTGAATAACTCTTTGTATTTCTTTATCTCTACCAATAACCATATCTAACTGATTGTTTTTAGCTTTATTAGTTAAATTAGTTCCAAAAGTATCTAAAGCTTTTTTCTTTTTATCTTTGGATTTTTTATCAACTTTTACTTTCTTTCTATCAGAAGAGGCTTCTTGAGAAGTGTCAGCATTTTCTCCAAACATATTAGAGAAAATAGAACCCAAAGGGATTGCTCCAAACTGGGCATGAGCATCATCTTCATTATTTATTTCATCAGAATCTAAACTAGAAGAGTCAATATTTGACAAGTCCATATTATTTGTCATATCTTTTAAAATTGTTTCTAATTGTTTTGTCATATCATTTAAATCTTTTTCAGATAAGTTTGCTTGTTTCATTAAGCTATCTATAGGATTTATTCCTTTAGATTTTGCACATTCATAACATAGCCCTTGTAATTCTTGTTTGCCAGTTTCATCTTGCTTATTAATAAAAATTACAGCTGTATTTTTATGACATATTGAACATAACATATATTTAAAAATCTCCAATCTTTTAAAATAATTCAATATATATAATACAGCAAAAATATGACATAGTCAAGTTTGTATTAATAGTTTTATAACGTGAAAATATGTTAAAAGATGCACAACTGCAAGTGTAGACAGAAATATAATATGAAAATTTAAAATATTTGTGTTTTCTTCAAAAAAATGGTATAATAAATTGAGGTTTGTTGATTAATATTAAAAACTTTTAAATTGGAGGTATTACAAAAAATGAAAGAGGCTAAAATTATATATGTAATAATATCTATAATATGTGTAATATCAATTATTATAGGAGTATATGAACAATTTTTTAATAAAAAAGATGATAATACTAATATATCGACTAATGGAAAAGTAGAGGAACCAATTGAGCAAATAAAAGAAAAAACAATGGAGGAAATAAAAGATGAATTTAATGCGATTTTTATAAATAGTTTTAGTTCAGAGGGAAAGGATATTTCAGACATAGAAAGAATAAATAAAGAAAAAAATATAGTGTATGCAGCATATAACATACAACAAGAAAATGATTTTTTTAATATAGATTTAAATATACCAGTAATAAACATAAAAGGAGATATACCTAAAGAGTTTAATAAAATAACTCAGGAAGTATTTGTAAAAAAAGCAAATGAAGTGATGGAGAATACTAACGTTTCAGAAAAAATTATATATAGCATAGATTATGCGGCATATATTAATGGAGATATTTTATCTGTAATTATTAAATCTTCATTAAAACAAGGAAATAATCCACAAAGAATAATAGTTCAAACATATAATTATAATATTAAAACAAAAGAAAAAGTTACATTAAGTAATATAATAGAACAAAAAAATATAGATGAACAAAAATTAAAATCTAAAATAGATAGAGCATTACAAATAGTTAAAAGAGAAGAAGAAATATTAACACAATCTGGATATTCTGTGTATGTAAGAGATTTAAATAGTGATGTATATAAATTAGAAAATATAACAAATTTCTTTTTAGATAATGATGAAAAGTTATATATAATATTTGCTTATGGAAATCAAAATTTTACTTCAGAACTAGATATAGTTAAATATGAATAAATTATTGCAAAGGAAGATAATTTTGAAAAATATACTAATAACAGAAAAACCATCGGTAGCTATGGAATTTTCAAAAGTTTTAAAAGAAAATGGAATTAGAAAAAATGGATATATAGAATCTACAAATTGGGTAATAACTTGGTGCGTGGGTCATTTGGTAACAATGTCCTATCCAGAAAAATATGATGAAAAACTAAAATATTGGAGACTTGACACACTACCATTTATGCCAAAAGAGTATAAATATGAAATTATACCAAGCGTAGAAAAGCAATATAATATTATTAAAGAATTAATAACAAGAGATGATATAGATTGTGTATATGTTGCAACAGACTCTGGGCGAGAAGGAGAATATATATATAGATTAGTCGAAATGCAAATAGGAATAAAAAATAAACAGAGAAGAAGAGTATGGATAGATTCGCAAACAGAGGAAGAAATAAAAAGAGGAATAGAGCAAGCAAAACCATTAGAAGAATATAACAGCTTATCAGATTCAGCATATTTGCGAGCAAAAGAAGATTATTTAATAGGAATAAATTTTTCAAGACTATTATCAATAATATATGGAAAAAGATTAGCAAAAGATTTGGGGGAAGAAAAAATATCTATATCTGTAGGTAGAGTAATGACTTGTGTTTTAGGTATGGTGGTTTCTAGAGAAAGAGAAATTAGAAATTTTGTAAAAACACCATATTATAAAATCGTAGGACATTTTGGAGAAGCGGAAAATATATTTAGTGCTGAATGGAAAGTAGATGAAAAATCCATAATGTGGGACTCACCAAAGCTATATAATGATGCCGGATTTAAACAAGAGAAGGATGCAAAAGAATTTATAAATACTTTTCAAGAAAAAAAGGCAGTAGTAAAAGAAGTTAAAAAAAATAAAACAAAAGAAAAAGCACCATTATTATTTAATTTAGCGGAAATTCAAAATGAATGTACAAAAAGATTTAAAATTAAGCCAGATGAAACACTAGAAATAATACAAAATTTGTATGAAAAAAAATTGGTAACATATCCAAGAACAGATGCAAGGGTTTTGTCAACTGCTGTGGCAAAAGTTATTTCAAAGAACTTAAATGGTATAGCAAAAGGATTTAAAAATGAAGAAATTCAAACATACATAAGAAAAATGGTTGATGAAAAATATTCAACGGATTTGATAAAAACCAAATATGTAGATGATAGTAAAATAACAGATCATTATGCAATAATTCCAACAGGACAAGGATATGAGAATTATGATAAACTTTTGGACCTACATAAACAGATATATGCATTAATAGTAAAAAGATTTTTAAGTATATTTTACCCACCCGCAGAATTTAGTAAAATATCGGTAGAAATAGATATAGAAAATGAGCAATTTTTTACAAGTGGCAAAGTATGTACATCATTGGGATATTTAGAAATATTGAAAGATAGCCAAAAGGAGAATTCACAGGAAAACTTAGAAATATTAAATAAATTGAAAAAAAGTCAAAATATAGAAATTGCAAATTTTGAAATAAAGACTTCTGAAACGACACCACCTTCAAGATATAATTCTGGTTCAATTATATTAGCAATGGAAAATGCGGGTAAACTTATAGAAGATGAGGAACTAAGAGAACAAATAAAAGGTGCTGGAATAGGTACAAGTGCTACAAGAGCAGAAATAATTAAAAAATTGGAAAGAATTAATTATATATCAATAAACAGCAAAACACAAATTATTACACCAACTATAAAACGGAGAAAAAATATATGATGTTGTATATAATTCTATGCCAGATATGCTAAATCCAAAATTAACAGCTAGCTGGGAAAAAGGACTTGATATGGTTGCAAATAAGCAAATTAAATCAGACGAATTTATGAAAAAGTTGGAGATGTATATAAAATCTAAGGTTAATAAATTAGTTATAAAAATGTGATTGTGTGAAAGGAAAGAAATAATATGAAAATTGGTTTAGCTTTATCAGGTGGTGGAATAAAGGGAACGGCACATATAGGAGCAATAAAAGCTTTTGAAGAGAACAAAATAAAAATTGATGCTGTAACAGGAACAAGTATTGGGAGCATAATTGCAGCATTATTTGCTATGGGCTATAATTCGGATCAAATGTTAGATTTATTTAATTATTTTGCAAAAGATATATTTAAGGCAGAACCTAAGTATTTAGTATCAAATTTAAGAACTTCAAAAAGACTGCTAGGATGTGGGGTATTATCAGGTGAAGCAATAGAAGTCCTAGTTAATGAATGTGCAAAGCTAAAGGGAATAAATAGTATTCTAGATGTAAAAATGCCAATAGCAATGCCAAGTGTTGATATTTTAGATGGTAAAAAATATGTATTTACAAATAGAAAAGTAGATAATGAAGAACAATATATAAACGATATATCTATAGGAAAAGCAACAAGAGCAAGCTGTAGTTTTCCAGGGCTGTTTGCTCCATGTGAATATAAAGGACATAGATTTGTGGATGGAGGATTACTGGATAATGTCCCAGTAGAAGAGCTTAAAAAATTAGGAGTAGATAAAACTATAGCTATTAAATTTCCACCAAGCATTGAAGATAAACCTAAAATAGCATATGATATAGTGTTTAAAGCAATAGATATAATGTTTAATGACAGAGATGACAGATTGATAAGTAATAGTGATTATATAATAAATATAGATATTGTATCTTCAAATGTATTTAATGTAAAAAAAATAAAAGACTGTTACAATAAAGGATATATTGAAACAATCTCTAATATTAGAAAATTAAAGGAAATATTATAAATTATTATTTTCGCTAGTAATAGTATTATTACTAGTGTTTTCTTTTTCTTTATTAAATGTCTTTTCAATTTTTATTTTTAAATCTGTAATTACCTCAGGATAAGAGGTTATTCCAAAATAAGCGATTGCACCAATTAAAACAAAAACAAGTACAATAATAAATGTCATAAATAATGTTCTACCAGAATTAGAATTAAATTTCATAAAATCAACCCCCACGACATTATTTTATCATTTTAAGAAGAGAAAAGCAATATTTATGCTTTTTTTTCTTTATGCTTATTTGTAGCTTCAATTTCTTTGCAAGTCTTTCCTGTATCTAAATATAAATTATTACAATATTTTTGCTCATTTCTTGCTTTTTGATATGGATTATTATTAGTAGTAGCAGGAATAAATAGTCTTCCACAATTTTCACATTTGTTGATAACAAAGTTATTTTGAATGACTTTAAACAACTCAAATCTAATTTGTTCTTCTGAATTTTCCAATTCATATACTTCTTCTGCAACAATATTTTTTTCTTTCATAATTTCTACAATCTTTTCTACATCTAAATTTCTTTCTTCTCTTGAAAATTCTGTATCACATATATATTTTATTTTAAATTTTGTATCTAAAAATAAAGCATGTGCAGGTTTAGTATTAAAATAATGTATATCAAATATTCTTTTAGTTTCGTATAAGAATAATTTTTCTGGTACGCTTAAATTTCTAACAAGCGAATTATTAGAATATTTACTTATTAATTCTAATCTTTCTTTTAAATTAGTTTTTTTCTCAATAATATTTTGAATCTTCAATAGGTACACCTATAAAAAGTAAGAACAGAATTTCGTAAAAGTATTGAAAAAGTTTTAGGAATATGATATAAATAGAAGAAATAAAAGAGATTTTGAGTTGTTCGGAATTTCCGAACAACTTGAGAATGAGAGGTATAAAATGGGACAAGATAATGAATTAAAAATATTTGAGGATAAAAAAATTAGAGCAAAATGGGATGATGAACAAGAAAAATGGTATTTTTCTGTTGTAGATGTGATAGCAGTATTAACAGATAATGATTATCAAAAATCAAGAAACTATTGGAAATGGCTTAAAAATAAGCTAAATGAAGAAGGTAGCGAACTGGTTAGTAATACTAACCAGTTGAAAATGAGAGCATATGATGGAAAATTAAGAGATACTGATGTAATGAATACAGAGCAGGTTTTAAGATTAATTCAATCAATTCCATCTAAAAAAGCAGAGCCTTTTAAATTGTGGTTAGCACAAGTAGGAAAAGAACGAATAGATGAAGCATATGATCCAGAAATAGCAATAAATAGAGCATTGGATATATACAGAAAAAAGGGTTATTCAGAAGAATGGATAAATCAAAGATTAAAAACAATAGATATAAGAAAAGAATTTACAGATGAATTAAAAGAAAAAGGTATAAATTCAAGTAAAGATTTTGCAATATTAACAAATATTTTAACACAGGCTTGGAGTGGCTATTCTGTAAAAGAATATAAAAATTTAAAAGGATTGAAAAAAGAAAATTTAAGAGATAATATGACAAATATGGAATTAGTTTTAAATATGTTAGCTGAAACTTCTTCGACAGAAATATCAAAAAGTAAAAAACGAAAAGGATTTAAAGAAGCAGAAGATTCTGTTATAAAAGGTGGAAATATAGCAAGGATTGCAAAAGAACAATTAGAAAGAGAAACTGGAAAAAAAGTTGTATCTGATAAAAATGCTAAAGAAATAAGAAAGTTAAATTCTGGTGAAGAACAATAAAAAAACACCACCTACGACGCATTTGTGTTTTCAGTAGTTCAATATTATAGTACTAAAAGAATTTGCGAATGTAAATACATTTTGTAAAAAAATTGACACTATCAAGATAAAAAATGAACTTGCAATTAATTCTTGCAAGTTGAAATATGAACTAATAAGAAATTCTTGTCAGTTGGTAACAATTTGTAACCAACTGAGTATAAATTAGTTCTTTATAATAAACTTACCATCTTTATAAATTAAAGTATCTCCATTTTTTGCGTTCTTCGGAATGTCATCTATAGGTATATTTTCTGTTTTATTGTTATTTAGATTTTTACAAACAGCAAAGTCTATACCGATATCAGAGATTTGATAATATTCTGGTAAAATATTTATTTTTGAAGAAATAGTAGCATAACTACATTCATTTAAAAGTTCATTAATATTGTTTGCATTAGCTGGAATGCCTGAGTAATCTACACGAAAATCTTTTGAAGAAATCTTCTTTATGGCATCACCAATTTCAGGAGATGTTCCTTTTAAATAAGATTTTGGAACATTATATATAGTTTTAGAAGAGTAATCAAAGCAAACTGCATAATTACCTTCAAATTTGGCAAAATGTAGATTAGAATTTTTAGGTAAAGTTTCTAGTATTTTATTATTTGTTTGTAATTCTAGATAATTTTGTAATTCATGTATGAAGTTATCTACTAAACTTCCTTTGATATTATCATGAATTTGGTTATCTAATAAATTTAAAGCATTGTATGAAAAATTTAATAAATCGTTCAAATTATTTCCTCCTTATGGTATAATTTTTATAACGTTTGAAAAATAATTTTCCAAACTAACTTATATGTAAGAAAAGATGAGATGATAATGAAAAAAATTAAAAATGTAATAATGATTATAGTAATATTAATATCTATAAGTGATGTAAGCTTAGCACATGGTGGTAATATTACAGGTTGGAAAGATAAAAATTCAAAAAATATAACAGAATATAATGGAAAATATTATGGTTATCATAAAGAAGATGGAGCAATTCATTACCACCAAGTAAAATGGGATGAAGAAAAGCAAAAATGGACAATTATTCTACCTGCTATATACTATGATAAGAATTTTAATAGAATAGAAAAAAATCATGAAGAAAGTAGCAATAAAATTGAGGTAGAATTAGTAGGAACAGTTGATGGAGATACTGCAAAATTCAAAATGAATGGAGAGCAAATAACAGTTAGATTTTTAGGAATAAATACAAAAGAAACAGTAGATCCAGAAATTGGAGAAGAAGCTTGGGGGAAAGAGGCAAGTAACTTTACAAAGGAAAAACTTGAAAATGCTACTAAAATTGAATTGGAATTTGATAGCTCTGCTGATGAAAAAGATAAATATAATAGGTATTTAGCTTGGATTTGGGTAGATGATAAACTATTACAAAATTCATTAGTGGAAAGCGGATTAGCTGAAAATTATATGCTGAAAAATAATTATAAATATGCAGGCATATTACAAGAAAGTGAGGAGAACGCTAAAAATAATAAACTTGGAATTTGGAGTGATGAAACAAATAATATACAAAATAATGAAAACAACACAATAGAGGGTAATAAAACAGACATAGAAGATAATAACATATTATATATGCTTATGAGTATTACGATAGTATTAATTATAAGCATACTTAATATAACACATAATACAAAGAAAAGGAAGTAGTTATAAATGAAAAGTTCTAAATTTTCAATAGAAATATTGAAATTTTAGAACTTTTAACATATAAGAGCAACAATAAAACCTTATATAAAGAAAAAATACTGGATACCTTTAGGTAACTTCACCTGCATAATGAAATGCTCACATTTTATGGAAAGAGAACATAAAATATAGCAAAAATAAAATAGAAAGGGTGAATAAAATGTCTAGTTACATAATAGAGGGTGGTAGAAAACTTGAAGGAGAAATAGAAGTTTCTGGTTCAAAAAATGCATCATTACCAATACTAGCTGCAACCATATTAAATAAAGGAAATACAAAGCTATATAATGTACCCAATATACACGATACAAAAATAACTCAAGAAATTTTAAAATATTTGGGTTGTAAAATAAAGAAGAATAGTGATAAAATAGAAATAAATACAAAAAAAGTAACAAAAAAAGAAATACCAGAGCACTTAATGAGACAAATGAGGTCAACAGTAATTTTAGCGGGGGCAATTCTTGGAAGATTTAATGAAGTAACATTTTCATATCCAGGGGATTGCGATATTTGGTGGATACATCGGACAAGTATAAGATAAATGAGTGGATACAAGAATTTAAGTAGTATTTGGAATATTTGTAAAATTGTTAAATTTGTGATAAAATGGTAAAAAATGAAATTTAGGAGAAAAATATGGACGGAAATATAGTAACACTTATTCAGATTGTAGTAACGATAATTATTGCATTTATTACAGCAATTTTAACTAATTCTAATGAAAGAAAGAAGCAGACAACTGTATTTTTTAAACAAGAAGGTATTAAAACACAACAAGAAATATTAAATTTTTGGTGTTCAATATTATTTTATGATTATGATAGTACAATAAATAAGTATAAAAAAAATAACACAAAGAGAATAATGGAAGATAATAATATAGCTAAACCTAGTGAAATTACAGATACAATGGTAGTCAAGGTAGTTCAAAGAGATAGTTATATGTATTCTTCTAAAATAACAATAAAATATATAGGTAACTATATGCAAGAAATATTCAAGGAAAAAGAAAAATCAGCAATAATGAAGCAAATGTTTTTGGTTAGTAAAATAATCTGTAATATGAAATATGATTTTACAGGAGAAAGAACATCGGTTATGGATTTATTAAAAATGAAAATAAACGATTTAGATTTTAAAAAGAAACTAAAGGTTTATTGGTATGAGATTAAATATTTTTTTATATCAAATTATATAAGAATAAGTTAAGTAAAAGAATAAAAAAGCTAGGAGGCAATTTAATAATTGAGCCTTCTTTTTTTATGCAAATTTTTAGAGAAAGGAGTGTTATATGAGTAAAAGAAATTTAAAAGGATTATGGCTTCCAGCAGAGATTTTACTGGATGAAAAATTAGCAGATAAAGAAAAGTTTGTATTATCTATGATTTTGTATTTAAGTGATGAAACAGGAAGTTGTTTTGCAAGTAATCAATATATAGCAACAATTGTAAAAGTAACTCCAAATAGAGTTTCAAAAATAATAAGCTCATTAAAGAATAAGAATTACATTCAAGTAATTCTAAAATATAAAAATGATAGTAAAGAAATAGAACAAAGGCAAATAATACCTATTGTCCAAATGAACAATGGGTATAGTCAAAATAAACAAGAGGGTATTGTCGAAAATAACAATTCAGATAGTCAAAAAAGACAATCACCTATTGGCGAAAGTGATAAAGATATAATAAATAATATAAAAAGTAAAAATAATTATAATAACGAATCACACATTAAAAAGAATAATAAAGCTAACTTTGAACAGCGAGATTATACTGGCTTTGACTTTACTAAATTATATGCAAATGCAAGTGCTTTTTTATAATTGCATACATTTGCATATAGAAAATCAGTTACTATAGCAGAAATGCTAAAATAGGTAACTGATTTTATTTTATCCTAAAATTGCAAGTAGCAAATTTAGGATAAAGCATAAAAATACGATTGAGTATTTTTATGAAAAGGGGTGTGGGGATTAAAAATCCCTGCCATACGGACAAACTTGTTTGTCTAGTATGTTAGACATTCAAAGAATATCTTAAGCAAAAGGAGGTGCAAGGAGATATGAGTTATGCAATAGTAAGAAATGAAAAATTAACAAGAAATGAAGCAAAAGGAAGATATGTGCATAATGAAAGAAAAACAAATGGACATACAAATAAGGATATTGATCCAGAAAGAACACATTTGAATTATTACTTTAAGAGAAATGAATTAAGTTATATAAAGGAATTTGATAAGTTGAAAAAAGAGAAAGATTTAAAAGGACACATAAAAAGCAATAGTATTATAATGTGTGAAATGATATTTACATCAGACAAAGAATTTTTTGAAAATATTGGAGAACAAGAAACAAAGAGATACTTTGAAGAAAGTTATAGATTTATATGTAATTACAAAAATTTAGGAGAAGAAAATATAATATCAGCAGTTGTTCATTTAGATGAAGGAACATCACATATGCATTTGGTATTTGCTCCAGTAGTACATACAAAAGATAAAGAAGGAAACGATATAGATAAAATATGTGCAAGAGATTTTTGGAAAGGTAGAGATAGTTATAGAATATTACAAAATGATTATTACAATTACATTACTTCAAAAGGTTTTGAATTGGAAAGAGGTTTACCAGTAGAAGAAACAGGAGCTAAACATCAAAAAATAGAAGATTTAAAGAAATTAACTAATTTTGAAAATACTAAAAAAGTATTAGATAATATAAAATTAGAGTTACCTAAAATACCAGATATTAACGATATCAAAATAATAAAACTTAACAGAGAAAAAGTTGAAAATGAAATTATAAAACCAAAGGATAAACTGATTAATGAGTTGTACCAAGATAATAAGAATCTATACAGGGAATTATCAAAACAAGTTAATTTAGTAGATAAAGCAGAAAAATATGAAAAAGAAAGAAAAAGGATAATGTATAACAATGAAAAAATGCACAATGAAGTTAAAAAAATTAAATCAGAATACAAAAAGAAAGAGTTTGATTTGGAATGGGAATATAAAAGTCAGATTAGAGGTTTAGAAAAAGAAAATAAGCATTTGCACAAAGTAGTAGATAAATTTAAAGATACTATTGATAAATTTATAAAATGGATTTGCAAAAAGTTTGACATGGGAGCAGAAAATAATTTGATTAGAGATTTTGAAAGAGAAAATAATATTTTGTTAGATGCTGAAAAACAAATAAAACATGAGGAAAGGGAAAAGGAATTAGAGCTGGAAAGATAAGAGAATTTTAAAGTACATCAATAAAAACTATTGTAAAAAAATTGCTTTATTGATAAAATAGTATTGGATGATATTAAATTAGATGATAAGTTCTATGTAAAAAATAAATATATTTTAAGGAGAAGATATCTATGAATTCAGAAGAATTAGATAAACTTAGATTAGATGATATAGAGTTCTTTGCTCGTAGATATTCAGAGCTTTTTAGTCAGTATTTTGATAAGAATACACCTAAGGAAAAAGAAGAATTCTATAAAGAAATTAAAGAGGAACTTTTAGTAAAAGCACCAAGATATGTTTTAGTAGATGGAGAACCTACGTATGGAGCAATGGGTATATCATATAATGATAGAATTGAATTTTCAAAAGATTGGAAGGCAGTAGAAGATAGAGCTGTAAGGATACATGAGCTGTTTCATTCATATAATCGTATAGAGGGGAGAAAACATGGCCTAAGAGATTTTGATAATGATCTTGTTCTAAGAAATCTTGATGAAGGTTCTACAGAAATGTTTGCACAAAAGATGTGTGGAAATGAAAGCCGAGATACAGGATATATTAGTGAAGTGAAATTTGCAAGATTTTTAACAAGTATAGTTGGCGAACGTACTATGATACGTTCTACTCGTGGTAATCCACAACTTCTATGTGAAACAACAGACAGGCTATTGGGGACTCAAGATTTTCTACAAAGTTTAGAAGATATACAAGATGAAAGAGAAAAATTAATTAGCCAAAGCTTTGGGGAAGATAGTTTTTGGGGAACACCTATTAGAAAAGATGTACAAATACTTTCAAAACTGAAATTAGAAGCAATTAGAGGAAAAGACGAAGTGTCTATATTATTTGATGTAGTACAACAATTGGATAATCAGGAACTTTATAATAATCTTAGTCAAACGGATGCCATATTTGGTTATGATGTTATATTTTATCGCAGTTTAGGATTAAATGATAATAAAATTGACCCAGAACAACCAACAATAGCAAGTACTCAACAAGAAATTTTAAAAGCAGAAATTGATGAGTTAGACGGAGTAGAAGACATTACTCTGCAAACTGTATTAGAAATGGAGATTAAAAAATTTTTATATGATAGAATTAGCTATCAAAAGCATTTCATAGATCACCCAGAACCTAAATATGGTACATATGAATTAACTCCAGAAGATACAGAATTTAGTGAAAGTTTTAGGAGTGAGTTGGATGGAGCATCTGAGCGTTTAGGTGGAAAAATAGGTTTAGTTGGACCTGGAAATAGAGTATATTCATTAGAAAACACACCATATGTGGTAAATGAAAAAATGGTAAAAAAAATGTATTTATCAGACGTTGGATTTGATGGATTACAAGATTATCGTCTTGAACTATGGGCTGAAAAACTCAATATAGCACAAACTAGAGAGTTTTTAAATGAATGGACTGAATGGACATATAATGTATATTATAAAGAAATGTTTCCTGATGGAGATGAAGAAACTTTTAGAGAGGCAATAGAAGGAATAAAAAGAACTTTAGACCAAAAAGAGCAAGGATTGGTAGATAAGTACAAAGCATTAGAAAATGAAAAACAACAAGCAAATAACGAAGGAGTAGATAAAACTGATGATTCGATAGGTCAGATTTCAAACGAAGAAAACACCAGTGAGATTGGAGAGCAGACGGAACAGCAAAAAGATCGAATAGAACTAGCAAGATTTGAAACAAATGAGTTCGAAGATATACTAATAAAAAACAATGTTGATCCTGAAATGGAAAAACCAATAGAAGAAATACAAATTAAAGGGGATAGCCCAAAAGAAATTTTAGAAGAACAAAGAAAAGAACAATCAATGGATTTATGGATGAATAGATTTAATGGTTGGTATAGTTCCATAGACAGAGTAAGTCAAGCAGTTAAAGTAAAATTTGTAAAAATGAAATCATATATAATTAAAGCAATTAGCGAAAAAATCAAAGAAAGAAGTCATAAGCGCGAATCTAATAAAAAGCAAGACCAAAGCGAAAGGTAGGAATGTGTTTTGAAACCAGAATATAGAGAAGCATTTGAAGAAATATATGAAATATTTAGTTTAATGCCAAAGGAATTATTAAAGAAAATACCTACAAAGTTTTATGAAATGATAGAAGAAGAAAGAGATACTAATTATTCGCCTAATATTCAAGAGCCATTGGAAAAACAAAAACTAAAAAATGAAACAATAATTATACTTGGACTAATATATAGAGATTTTCTATGTTCTCTAGATGAGAAAAAAAGATTACAAGAAAAAGATGCAAAAGAATTCCAAGAAGTTGAAAAAGCATTAGAGGAAGAAATTAGAGAAAAATATAATCCAGACGATATATTTAAAAATAGAAATAGAGTTATACCAGAAGAAACACAAACATCTGAAGAAACAAGAATGACTGTTGTACAAGAAGAAAAATGGTATCAAAAAATATTTAATTTAATAAAAAATCTTTTTCATAGAAATAAGTGAAAATAAAAGCTTAGCAATACAAGGGAAGACCTTAAGCTAAGCTTTTTATCATTTATAATATTGATCACTTAATTTTTGCAATTCAATTTTAAATTCTTCAATTTGGCTATCATCAAAGCTATCCCTTAATTTAATAGCTTTTTTTGACCATTGCTTGAATTTTTTTTCAGTAAATTCTTTAGGATGTTTATAATGTCTACCATACATTTTTTTATATTCTTTACTAAATTCTTTTAAAATAGGACTATCTTCAACCTTTTCTTTATGTTTATTTGTAGCACCAATTTCCCTGCAAGTTTTACCAGTATCTAAATATAAATTATTACAATATTTTTGGTCATTTCTTGCTTTTTGATATGGATTATTATTAGCCGTTGCAGGAATAAATAATCTTCCACAATTTTCACATTTATTGATAACAAAGTTATTTTGAATAACTTTAAACAATTCGAAAAAAATCTGTTCTTCTACATTTTCTAATTCATAAACTTCTTCTGCAACAATATTTTTTTCTTTTATAATATCTACGATTTTATCTACATCTAATCTTCTTTGTTGAGTCGATAATATTGTGTCACATACATATTTTATTTTAAATTTTGTATCTAAAAATAAAGCATATGCAGGTTTAGTATTAAAATAATGCAAATCAAAAACTCTTTTTGTTTCATATAAGAATAGTTTTTCTGGAAAACTTAAATTTCTAACAAGTGAGTTATTAGAGTATTTGCTTATTAACTCTAATCTTTCCTTTAAATCAGTCTTTTTCTCTTTTAGATTTTCAATTAATAAATCTCTTATAGTTTCAAAGTATTTCATATATTCTTTATGCCTTTTATTTGATACCTTTTCTATTTCTTCATTCCATTTAATAATTAAAATCTCTGGAGTGTATTCATCTTCTTCTAAATCTCTATAAAATTCATTAGGATAATATTTTTCATCTTCAATAAAGACACCAATTTGAGATTTAAATAAAAGGTCTGTTCTAAATGTTTTAGTATTATATGTTTTAACAATTATATCTATTAGTACTTGTGTATAAAAGTGAGTATATGGAGAGAAGTTTAAACATGCTCTAACTATTTGAAACATTTTCAAGAAACAATCATATCTTTCGTCCTCTGAATCAGTTTCTTTAGAATAGCATACAAGTTCTATTAATTGTGTGTATATCGCTTTTAGTTTTTCAAATTCTTGATGGCTCATAATAGCAAATTCATATAATTTATCCCCAATATTATATTCAAAATCGTGAATAGCACCAAAATATTCCCCATTATTTTTAAGGATAATTTTATTACCTTTAATTGTGAAATTACTTATCATATCTGTATTTCCTCCATTTTAAAAATAGAATATAGATATTTCGATTTTCAACTTATCTATAGACTTTGTAAAAAATGTTTACAACAGTATTTTAGCATCCTATAATAATTTTATCAAGATGGAAAATAGAAAATTTTAACAACTATTTTCTATCGATTGCACATTGAAAATTGAATAGTAAGCTGCAAGGACAGATAATGATACTTTCGTCTGGCTAACGTGATGTGAAGGGGCGATTCACTAAAGGTGGAATGAGGGCAAATCTCATATGGGTAAAATACCACTTGTAGTTTTAGTAATAAGGACAAAAAGTTCTTGAATATAAATTAGAGGAAAGGTAGGTGAATATTCTGGAAAAGACAGAGGATAATAAAAACAAAAAGAAAAAAGATAAATTACCATTTGCAGTATTTATTTGTCCAAAATCAAATGTTGGTGAATTAGAAGATTATAAACAGATATTCACCGACATTATCTCTGATAGGATTAAACAAAAATATAAATAAAAAATAAGAACAAAAATTCGCAAAAGTATTGAAAAATCTTTAAAAATATGGTATAAATAGTACAAAATTAATTTTAGCAAGATAGGAAGTGAAGATATGGAAACAAACCTAGTTTATTTTGATGAAACAGGGGACGATGGATTAATAAAAACATCAAGTGAAACATTTATATTAACAAGTATATATATGAAATCAGAAGATTGGCAAAAAAACTATAACCAGATTAAGTTTTTAAGAAAGCAATTAAAAGATAAGTATGGATTTCATGTAAAAGAAGAAATGCATACAAAATATTTTCTAACTGATAAAGATCCATATAGAAAGTATGGGTGGAGTAAAGAGGAGAAAATAGAAATTTTAAAAGCATTTACTTTAGCGATTGCAGATTTAGATTTGACTTGTATTAATGTTATAATAGATAAAAACAAAATAAAGAAACAAGATTATGAAATACTAGAAAATGCACTAAAATATAACATTCAAAGAATAGATAATGATAGTGATGGAAAATGGAACTATTTAATAATTACAGATAAAGGAAGAATAGCACCTATGAGAAAAACAGCAAGAGCAATAAGAGCATATAATCCTATACAATCAAAATATTCACATACATTTAAAAATCAACCAATATCAGGATTAATAGAAGATATATTAGAAAAAGATTCGGAAGAATCATATTTTATACAAATATGTGATTTTATTTCATACTTTGTGCATTTATATTATAAATGTTGTGTTAAGAAAAATGATTTGCCTAATAGAGTAGCAAATGTTATTGATAAAAAATTTGTAGGAAGTGTTATGGCAACATTAAAGAAATCAAATACTTTGAACTTGAATGCTAATAAGTCTAATGGATATGGATTAGTAATCTATCCAAAATAAAAAAACACCACCTACGACACATTCGTGCTTTCAGTAGTTCAATATTATTGTACTAAAATAGTTTACAAATGTCAACACATTTTGTGAAATATTTTCAAAAAAATTTGCAAAAAAGTTCTAAAATTTTGAGGAGATAACTTGAAGTTTTAGAACTTTTTTTATATAATAGCAACAATAAGAAATTATAAAGAAAATATGTTATTGATACATTGTAAAAATGGAGGTATATCATGCAAAAACAAAACAGTGAAAAAAGAGTTGTAATTTATTGTAGAGAAAGTAGAGATGACTATGGAGAAAATTATGAAAGAATAGAAACCCAAAGAGATTTATTAGTAAAATATTGTAAAAGTCATGGATATACCAATATTGTTGATATTATAATGGATGATGACAAAAGTGGAACAGACTTTAGCAGGTTTGATGATATAAGAGAAAGAGCAAGAAAAAAAGAAATAGATGTTATTGTATTTAAAAACTCTGCCAGACTTGGAAGAAATCAAAGAGAGGCATTAGAATTTGTAGAATACCTAGAAGAACAAGGCGTAGAAATTATATTTGAAGATGAACAATATAATGAGGAAATGTTTGGACTATATGCGTGGTTTAATGAAAGAAGAGCAAGAGATGACAGCAAAAATATAAGAAGAAATTTAAGGCACAAAATAGAAGAAGGAGACTTATTAGTAAAAGCAATATATGGTTATAACAAAGATGGAAAACATTTAACAATTAATGAAGAAACTGCGCCAGTAGTACAAGAAATATTTGAGTTATATTCTAAATGCTGGGGGTATCAAAAAATTGCCACCTACTTAAATAAAAAAGGAATACCCACACCATCTCAAAGTAGAAATTTTGTAAATGCAAAACAAACTGCAAATTGGAAAGCGCAGCACATTGTTAGAATTTTGGATGATAGAAGATATACTGGAGACTATGTTGGTGGGCACACAGAAAAGTTAAGTTTTAAATCTAAAAAAACAAGAGTAAAGCCAGAAGAAGAATGGACTATAATAGAAAATCATCATGAGCCAATTATAGATAAAGAACTATTTGAAAAGGTGCAGAAGATTAGGAAGAAAAGGAAAAAAGAAAGTGATAAATACAATAATGGCTTTAAATTTGTAGATACTGACAATAACTTGTATTCAGGACTTTTATATTGTGGAAGATGTGGAACTCCAATGTATAAAAGAAAAGGAAATACAGGCACAAGAAAAAGACCAGATAGTTATTTATGTAAAAAATACAGTAATGAGGGGGCAATAAAAGATATAAGACCAGATTATGGATGCAAACCACATAGGATGAGAATAGAATATTTAGATAAAATTGTAAATGCATATATAGATAATTTAGTAAGTAATCCAGAATTTAAAAATTTTGTTATGGACAATGTAAAAGCAATTTCTACAAATAAAGTAACACTAGAACAGGAATTAGGCAAATCTAAACAAACATTAGAAAAGTTAGAAAAACAATTTAAACAAGTTTATGAAGATAAGCTAAACGACTTAATTCCAGAATTTATATACAAAGACAAGAAACAAGAACTAGAAAAAAAGATACAATACGAAAAAGAAAAATTGGAAGAGGTAGAAGGAAAATTCAATATTTTAAATAAACTAGAAGATAAAGAAGACTTAATTTTTAAAGCGATAGAAGATATTAAAGCTAATGGCTTAACTAAAGAAGAACTATCAAGATTATTTGATAAAATAGTTGTATTTGATAAAAATGAAATAACAAAAGAAGAAAAAGACTTGTATAACCTAAATGATTTGATGTATAATGAATTGTACGAAAATGGAGGTTTAGCATTCCATTTAAAATTTATGTATCCACAAACTATCACAAACAGGTGGATGTGATATTGGGTCTAGACCTATAGATTTACATTTGGCAGCTTTTAAAAAATTAGGTGTAAATATTTCAGAAGATAGTGGATTTATTACATGCAAATGTGATAAAATAATAGGCACAAATATAGACTTGGATTTTCCAAGTGTAGGAGCAACAGAAAATATAATTTTAGCAAGTGTATATGCAGATGGAACAACTAAGATTACAAATGCTGCTATGGAGCCGGAAATTGTAGATTTAGCAAAGTGCTTAAATAAAATGGGAGCTAAAATAGAAGGTGCAGGAACCAATGTTATTAAAATAACAGGAGTAAAAAAATTAAATGATGTATCATATTCAGTTATGCCAGATAGAATAGAAGCGGGGACTTTACTATGTGCAGTTGCAATAACAGGAGGAAATGTAAAGTTAAAAAATGTAATTCCAGAACATATTAATCAAATATTAGCCAAATTGGAACAAATTGGTTGTGAAATTGAAATAGAAAAAAGAAATATTTACTTAAAAGCACCTAAAAAACTTAAAGCAGTAGATATAAAAACAATGCCATATCCAGGTTTCCCAACAGATATGCAATCAGTTTTTGGGGCTATGCTTACAATTGCAAAAGGAAATTCAATAATAATAGAGAATATATTTGAAAATAGATTTAGATATGTTAATGAATTAAAAAGAATGGGAGCGAAGGTATCAGTAGAAGGAAAAATTGCAATATTGAAAGGTGTTAGAAGATTATCAGGAACGACCGTAGAAAGTACAGATTTAAGAGGCGGAGCAGCATTGGTAATAGCAGGTCTAGCTGCAAAAGGAACTACAATCGTAAGAAAGATTGAATATATATTAAGGGGTTATGAAGGCTTAGATAAAAAACTTAATAAATTAGGAGCAAAAATAGTAGTAAAGGAAGAATAAAAATAGGAAAGGATGAAAGGCAAAATGGCAAAAAAAGCAAAAGAAGACTTAAATTATAAGAAAAACACAAAAAACAAAGTTAATAAAAATGCAAAGTCAAATAAAATAACTAATCCGAATAAAGAAAGTAATTTATTTGACTTTGACAAAGAAATTGTCATTGGTATGCCAAAAATTCCAGAAACGAAACAGCAAAAAAATAAAAGAAAAAATAAAAATATAAGCAATAATAAAAAAAAGCCAGCTGTAACAAAAAAAATTAGTAAAAAACAAGAAATGGCAATAAAAAAGAGAAAGCTTATTCTAAAAATAATAAGAACTATAATATTAATTGGGATATTGATAGGAACATTAATATATATATTATTATCACCTTTGTTTAATATTAAAGATGTAACAGTTACTGGAAATAACAAACTTAGTAAAGAAGAAATAATTAGTTTATCAGAAATAAGAACAGAAGAAAATATTTTTAAAACATCTAAAAATGATATTAAAAACAGAATAAAAACAAATCCTTACGTTGAAAATGTAAAAATAAGAAGGAAATTGCCAGATAAGGTAGAAATTATAGTAGTAGAAAGAGTTGCAACCTATATGTTGCCATTTGCCAATAGCTATGTATATATAAATAATCAAGGATATATGTTAGAAATAACTAGCCCAAAAGCAAATCTACCTATTATAACAGGGTTTAGTACACCCGAGGAAAATTTGCATGAGGGAGAAAGATTATTGAGTGAAGATTTAGTTAAACTAGGAGAAGTATTACAAATAATAGAATCAGCTAATGCAAATGGAATACAGGAATTAATAACAAAAATAGATATATCAAATAGACAAGATTATACTATTATGCTAGAAAAAGAAAAGAAACTTGTTCATATGGGAGATGTATCAAATTTAAGTACAAAGATGTCATATATTAATAAGATAATACAAGATGAAGCAGGTATCGAAGGAGAAATATTTGTAAATACAGATTTGACAAATAAAGGAGCAGTATTTAGAGAAAAAGTTTAAAATATAATATGAATCAAATTTTAGATTCGAAGGAGTTGAAATGAATAGAAAACAAGTAGCAATTACATTAGGTATTATGTGCTTTATGCTGACAATAGCAATATCTGTTCAGCTAAAAACCATGAATAGTGCAAATTCAACAGTAAGTCAATCATTAACAGAGAACAGTTTAAGAGATGAAGTTTTAAAATGGAAAGAGAAGTATGATAATATATACATGCAACTTGGACAGGCAGAAAACAGACTTGAAGAAGTAAGAAATGTTGCAACACAAGATAGTACGTCTTCAACAGCAAAACAAGAAGAGTTGAAAAATAACAATATAATATTAGGACTAACAGATGTTACTGGACCAGGTATAGAAATAGTATTAAAAGATAATAATAACATTTCATCTGAATTATTAAGTACCCAGATATTAGATATGAATAAATTAGTTGTGCATAATTCAGATTTAATTGCTATTGTAAATATATTAAAGCATGCAAATGCAGAAGCAATTTCAATAAATGGTCAGAGAATAATTTCCACATCAGCAATTACATGTGAAGGAAGTGTTATAAAAATAAATGGAGAAAAAATAACATCACCATTTACAATAAAAGCAATAGGTCCAACAGATTTGTTCTATGGCTCATTGATAATGCCAGGTGGATATATATATTATATGGAGGAGGATGGCATTATTGTAGAAAAGAAAAAGATGGACAATATATCAATAGAAAAATATAATGGTGTTATAAATTCCAAATATATTAAGGCTAAGAGGTGATATATTTGAAAAAACTAGATAAAGATCAAATTATAATGAGTATAATAATTGGATTAGTATGCATAGTTTTAATTTGCATTGTGTCAATACAATTTAAAACAATAGAAGAAACAGATATAACTGCTATAGAAAATATGAAAGAAGATGAATTAAGAACTACTCTATCAGAATGGAAAACAAAATATGAAGAAACATATGAAAAATATGAAGAAACTATAACAACTATAGATGAGTATAATAAAAAAATTGAAAGCAGTGAAGAAGCATCGGAACTTTTAGATAAAGAATTAGAAAAATCTAATTTAATAGCAGGAAATACAGATGTATATGGAGAAGGAATTATTGTTACTTTAATTGACAATGATGAACAAACTATAAAGGCAGAAGATTTATTAGAACTAGTTAATGAATTAAGATATGCAGGTGCAGAAGCTATATCTATAAATGATGTAAGAATAATAAATACAACAGATATAGTAGAGGTTGGCAACTCACTTGTAATGGTAGGAGGACAAAGATTGTCATCTCCATATGTTGTAAAAGCTATAGGAAATCAAGCGTATTTGTCAAGTATACTAAGTTTAAAAAATAGTGGATTTATAGATAAATATAACAATAGTGGAAAAACGGTAACTTTAGTAGCCAATAAAAAGGTAGAAATATTAAAAAATAATGGAAAAACTGATATAAAATATATAAATAAGTAATAGTTTTTTCTAAGTGAAAGGAGAAAAAATGATTTTAATAGCAATAATAATAGGCTGCATTATAGGGGCTATAATAGGATTTTTTATGCCAATAATACCATATACATATTCAGGTTATTTGGCAATTGCTATAATCGCTGCATTAGATTCTGTGTTTGGAGGGATTACAGCAACATTAAACAAAAACTTTGACTTAAAAATATTTGTTTCAGGATTTTTTGGAAATGCTATACTTTCAATACTATTAACATATCTAGGTCAAAGATTGAATGTGGACATTTATTTGGCAGCAATTGTGGTTTTTGTTGGAAGAATGTTTAATAATTTGTCAATAATAAGAAGATATTATATGGAAAAATTCATAAACTATAGAGAAAACAAAGTAAAAAAAAGCCAGTAGAAATACATTGCAATTCTATTACGAAAATATTACAAAAATATTACAAAGACTATTGACTTTTGGAGAAAAATGTAATATTCTAAAGACGATAATTAAAACAAATTGGAGGGTTAACTTTGGCAATAGGAGATATAATTGTAGGTATGGACATTGGAACCTCAAAAGTAAGTATGGTTATAGGAGAGGTTAATAATTTTAATCAAATAGAAGTTATATATACAGATAGTCAGAAATGTAGTGGCATCAAAAAAGGAAAAATAATTGATGAAGATGAAATTGTTCTTGCAGTTACAAAGTTAATAAAAAACGCAGAGATTGATGCCAATCTAACAATTAATTCTACATACATAACAATTCCTGGAAAATATGTAACAATTGTTCAAAACAGTATAGTAAAAGAAGCAAAAGATAGATATGCTGGGATATCAATGAAAGATGTTTCTTCTAGCATAATGCAAGTTAGTGATATAGATATTCCAGAGGGAAAACAAATAATAGACATAGTAACAGACAGATTTATATTAGAAAATGGAAAAATTGTACAAGACCCAGTGGGAAGCTTGAGTTCTAGTTTTACATTAAAAGCCCAAATTGCTTTGGCAGATAAAGACTATGTAAAGAAAATAACAAATATATTAAAAAGAGCATGTATAGAAGTAGATGGATTAGTACCTATAACTCTTGCAGAAAGATGTATAGCACTAGATAGTAATGAATTAAATGATAATATAATGTTATTAGATATAGGAGCTGGAAATACAGAAATAGGAATATTTGAAGGTTCTACTTTCGTATATACTAACACCATACCACTAGGCGGAGATAATATTACAAATGATATTGCCTTAGTACTTAATATATCAGAAGAAGAAGCAGACAAACTAAAAAGACAATATGGACTAGCGATGAAATCTTTTATAGATAATGATAACGAAATCTTATTAGCAACATGCAGAGATGAGAACAGAAGAGTAATAAAAAGTTCTGAATTAATAGAAATTATAGAAGCAAGGATAGAAGAAATTTTTTCATTAGTAAATAAAGATATTACGATGCAAGGTATAAAACAAAGAATTAATAATGTAATACTTACAGGACAAGGAATTACAAGTATAAATAAAAGTGATGTAGCCGGAAAAGTAGCACTAAATATACCGGTAAAAATATCTACAGGTAGACTAATAAGTACAGTAAGACCAGAATATAGAACAGCATATGCGTTGGTAAGATATATTTCATCAAGAGCATTTGCAAAAAATGTTTCAAGTAGCATAGATACAAAGTCAAATGAAAATATAGTACATTCAATATTGGAAAGAATTAAAGAATTCTTTTATTCATAATAAATTTGTTATTAAATTTAAAATAAAAAACAAAAAGTCAGAATTCATAGGTAGAAGTTATAAAGCTGAGATTGAATACCGGAATTCAGACAGCTAATATAAAGGAGGAAAATAAATAATGTTTATGGATGGAAATGATGATAACACAATGTTAGATGGAACAGCAACAATCAAAGTAATAGGTATAGGAGGAGCAGGAAACAATGCTGTAAATCGAATGGTAGACTCAGGAATAAAAGGTGTTGAATTTATAGCTGTAAATACAGATAGACAAGCCTTATTACTTTCAAAAGCACCTTCGAAGATACAAATTGGTGAAAAAATAACAAGAGGTTTGGGAGCTGGTGCTAATCCAGATATAGGAGCACAAGCAGCAGAAGAAAGTAAAACAGAAATAGCAGAAGCATTACGCGGCGCAGATATGGTATTTGTTACAGCCGGAATGGGCGGTGGAACAGGTACAGGTGCAGCCCCAATAGTGGCAGCATGCGCAAAAGAAATGGGGATTTTAACAATAGGTGTTGTTACAAAACCATTTACCTTTGAAGGAAAGAAAAGATTATCACAAGCAGAAAGAGGAATAGAAAGCTTGAAAGGAAAGGTAGATACTTTAGTAGTAATACCAAATGACAAACTATTACAAGTTATAGATAGAAAAACTTCAATAGTAGAAGCATTTAAAATGGCAGACGATGTATTAAGACAAGGTGTACAAGGTATATCAGATTTAATAGCAATTCCTGGACTTGTAAATTTAGACTTTGCAGATATTAAAACAATAATGCTAAATACAGGTATGGCACATATGGGTATAGGTAGAGCATCTGGAGAAAATAGAGCAGAAGATGCAGCAAAACAAGCAGTACAAAGCCCAATGCTAGAAACTTCAATAGAAGGCGCAAGAGGAGTTATTATTAATATAACAGGTGGAACAAACTTAGGATTGCACGAAGTTAATACAGCAGCTGAATTAGTACAAAGAAGTGTAGATCCAGAAGCAAACATTATATTTGGTGCAGTTATAGATGAAAGTTTAGATGAAGATATAGTAATTACAGTAATAGCTACAGGTTTTGAAAAAGAACAAAATACAATTCCAAATATGCCTGTTGGGGATATTGTAGATAAAGCATGGGATAGAAAATTAAATTCAATTCCAACACCAACGGAAAGCAGTAATGCACAAAACGATTTAGATATACCATCATTTCTAAGAAAAAATAAAGGATTAAATAAATAACGAAAAATAAAGTAAAATGTAGATATTAAAAAAAATACATAAAACCAAAAAAGAAATAGTCTCAAAAAGTAGATTATTTCTTTTTTTCTTGCCCACAAAACGACAGATTTTTAACGAGTCTAGTTATATAATTGATTAACAATAACAAATTGAAATGAGCGGTGAAAAAATTTGACAGTATATATAGATATTATCTTATTAGAAAATTTATGTATGAATTATATTATTCTTTTTGCAACAGCATATATAATGAAAATAAAGATAAGCCATATTAGAATAATAGCATCAAGTAGTATAGGTGCAGTATACTCAATCATGTTATATATGCAAATACTTCCGATATATTCAAGCATTTTTATGAAAATAATTTTATCAGTAGCGATGGTCTATATATCGTATGCACCTAAAACTGTAAAAATAGCAATTAAACAGTTAATAATATTTTATTTAATTTCATTTGCGTTTGGAGGTTGTGCTTTCGCATTACTATATTTTGTTAAACCACAAGACATATTTATAAAAAATGGAGTATATATAGGTACATATCCACTAAAGATAGCTTTGTTAGGAGGAATAGTAGGATTTATTATTACATATATAGCCTTTAAAATCATAAAAAATAAAGCAACTAAAGAAGAGATGATATATAAATTAAAAATAAAAATTAATGATAAAACTGTAGAAGTAAATGCATTATTAGATACAGGAAATAAACTTAAAGATCCCATAACGCTAGTACCAGTAATTGTTATAGAAAAGCAAAAATTATATAATTTTCTACCAGAAGAAATTTTAGAAAATATAGATAAAATTATAGGGGGTGATAGCGATAAATTAATAGAAGAAAACATTAAATACATGTCAAAATTTAGAGTAATACCATATAACTCAATAGGAAAACAAAATGGGTTAATGTTAGGATTTAAAGCAGATGAAGTGAAAATAATTATCGATGAAGAGGAAAGAACTATAAAAAATACAATAATTGGAATTTTTAATCAAAGTTTTAATAGCCAAACATATTCTGCTCTTATTAGCTTAGAAATTATAGAGTAAATAAAAATAAGGAGGAAGAAAAGATGAATCTTTTACAAATATTAAAAGATAGCATAAATACAATATATGTAAAGTACATAGGCAATGATGAAATAGAAAATATGCCCATATATTATATAGGGGGAAGCCAAACTTTACCTCCTCCTCTTTCTACAGAAGAAGAGGAAAGAATATTAGATTTATTGTCTAAAGGAGATGAGGTAGCAAAGAAAACTCTGGTTGAAAGAAATCTAAGATTAGTAGTATACATAGCTAAAAAGTTTGAAAATACGGGGGTGGGAATAGAGGATTTAATATCAATTGGAACAATAGGACTTATGAAAGCTATAAATACATTTAATACAGACAAGAAAATAAAGCTTGCAACATATGCATCAAGATGTATAGAAAACGAAATTTTAATGTATTTAAGAAGAAGTAATAAAATAAAAGGTGAAATATCAATAGATGAACCATTGAACCAAGATGGGGATGGAAACGAGTTACTTTTATCAGATATATTAGGAACAGATCCAGATATAACATCAAGAAGAATAGAAGATGAAGTAGATAAAAAACTTTTAAAAGCATCTATGGAAAAATTGAACAATAGAGAAAAAAATATAATGGAATTAAGGTTTGGGTTTATAAGTGGAAATGAAAAAACTCAAAAAGAAGTAGCAGATATGTTACGGAATATCACAAAGCTATATATCAAGATTAGAGAAAAAAATAATAAACAAAATGAGAAAAGAAATTTTAAGCAAGACAGGCTAAATAATTGCAATATATTTCATATGGACGAAGTAACGAAAATAAAAAATGAAAGCATTGTATAAAAGAATCTCTTTTGGAAATAATTTAAATAACAATTATTTCTAAAGGAGGTTTTTTAAATTTGATAAACAAAGTTGAGATATGTGGAGTAAATACCGCAAAATTACCAGTTTTATCAAATGAAGAAAAAGAAGAACTTTTTATCAAAATAAAAAATGGAGATGATAAAGCAAGAGATAAATTTATACATGGAAATTTAAGATTAGTTTTGAGTGTTATAAAAAGATTTTATGGAAGAGGAGAAAATGTAGATGACTTATTCCAAGTGGGATGTATTGGATTGATAAAAGCTATTGATAATTTTGATACAAATTTAAATGTTCAGTTTTCAACATATGCTGTTCCAATGATAGTAGGAGAGATAAGGAGATACTTAAGAGATAATAATTCGATTAGAGTAAGTCGCTCAATAAGAGACTTGGCATATAAAGTTTTGGCTGCAAAAGAGAAACTAAGCAAGCAGAATGGAAAAGAACCTACAGTAGAAGAAATAGCAAAAGAGTTAGAAATTCCAAAAGAAGAAATAATAATTAGTATGGATGCCATACAAGAACCAATATCTTTGCAAGAGCCTGTATATGGTGAAAACATGGATAATATATATGTGATGGACCAAATAAGTGATAAAAAAAATACGGATGAAAATTGGACAAACAGCATAACAATTGCTGAAGCAATAAAAAAATTAAATGAAAAAGAAAAGCTAATAATAAATAAAAGATTTTTTGAAGGTAGAACCCAGATGGAGGTGGCAGAAGAAATAGGAATATCACAAGCGCAGGTTTCTAGACTAGAAAAAAATGCAATTGAGCATATAAAAAGAATATATAAATAGGTTGATTTATATTTTAAGCTAGGATATAATGTCAAAAACAATGAAAGGAATGTGATTAAAATGAAGAAGAAGATACCACTAATTATTTTAGCAATAATTATAATAACATCAATAATAGCAATATATTTATATTGTTGCACAGACTTATTTAAAACTCCACAAGAACAATTTTGGAGTAGTTTATCAAAAGCTAGTAAAATAACGGGAGATAAAACATATTCAGAAGCATTAAATGAAATAAGAAATCTAAAAGAAAAATCATATACATTAAAAGGAGATGCTAAATTCAATATAAGTTCAACTGAAGAGGACGAAGAAGTACAAAAAATTGCAGATGCTTTTTCGAAAATTCAAATTTCATATGATATGAATGTAGTTGGAAAAAAAAATAAAGAAAAGGGAATATTAAATTTTGGTTTTGATAATAAACAAGTATTGTCCGTAGATTATCTTAGGGACAATGATTTATTTGGAATTAAAATAGGGGAAGTGTATGATAAATATATAAGTATAGAAAACAAGAATTTAAAACAGTTAGCAGAAAAATATGAAATAGATAGCACAGAAATTCCAGACAAAATAGAGTTTATAGATATGCATGATTTATATGATATTAGCGAAGAGGAGATTCAGCATATAAACGATTTAATTGTTGAAACATTGAAAAATGAAATACCAGAAGAATGTTATAGTGTAAATGAAAATGTTGAAACAGATATATTAGGAGAGAAAGCAAAAACAAAAGAATATAAAATTGAGTTATCAGCAAAACAAATAGATGATATAGCAATTAAATTGTTAGAAAATGCAAAAAGAGATGAAGTGATTTTAAATTTAATAGTAAATGAATATAATAAAGTTTCAATGAACACACTTGCAGGAAAAGAAAAAATTGCAAAAGATGATTTGATAAAAGAGATAGAAGAAAGTATAAAGGAAATACAAGAAGAACCATCAAAAGAAGGTGTGATAGTTTCAAACTTTTATGCTAAGGATAAAGCTAAAATAGATATAAGCACATCAAAAAATAATATAATGAATATAGAATTACAAAAAGCAGGAAAAGAAACAGTCATAAATATTGGAATTTATTTTGATGATGAAACAGCAAGTGATACAAAGACAGAAAAAATGAGAATTAATGGCAAAGTGAAAATCAATCAAACAAGCAATGAAAAATCAAATGCAAATATAGAAACACAAATAGAAACAGAAGATTTGAAGTTTGGAATGAATATGAATTACGAGATAGAATTTAGTGAGAAAATATCAATTGAAAGCTTTACAGCAGAAAATAGTATAAACTTAAATAATATCACAACAGAAGAATTTGAAAAAGAAATGGAAGAAATATATTATAGAGCAATATTTATATTGCCACAAAAAATGAAATTATTAGGAATAGATATGAGTTCTCTTATATAAATACAGAAGAAGTTGCTAGAAGGTACTAGCAACTTTTTTTATGCATAATAATATAATGATATAAAAAATATCTATTCAATAATGAAGAGCATAGTTTAGGCATAACTTATATTATATGAAAGGAAGTGCAAATGAGATGGGAAATAAAGGTTTAGATTTTAAACACAAAGAAGTTATAAACATAAAAGACGGAAGAAGACTAGGATTTGTACAAGATGTATGTGCGGATTTAGAGAGTGGAACAATAACTTCTATAATAGTACCAGGAAGTAATAAAATACTAAATATGTTTTCTAATTCTAATGAAATAGTTATAGAATGGAAAGATATTAAATGCATAGGGGATGATGTTATATTAGTAGAAATATAAGATATAAATAAAAACAGAAAAAATTAAAAAAATCGACAAAAAGTGTTGACTTTGATTTAAGGATATGGTATTATAATTTTAGTGTTTAAAACAAATGAAAACAAATTATTAAATTAGTAAAAAAGTACGACTTTTTTATACAAGACATTGATTACTAATTTATTATTTTGCACTTATTTTAAAAAAATAAAAAAGTTTTAAAAAAGTGTTGACAAATTAAACACTAAGTAGTAAAATTAAGAACGTTACATCCTGACAAACAACAAAAAAGTACATTGAAAAGTAAACAATAAACC
>ULWH01006820.1_pt1 | contig 58309 bp, 50 predicted proteins | sample 1960201 | NCBI WGS metagenome assembly ULWH01 (sample SAMEA4835808, study PRJEB28245) | human gut metagenome | biome: gut microbiome; material: fecal sample | place: Denmark | collected 2008
CAGCAGGTGATGGGCTGCCCGCCATCGGCGGAGGCCATAGTGCGCTTTCTCATGGACTGCGGCAGATAAGGAGAGATACCATGTTTTTACCTTACGGCAAAGGGCATATTGAATTTGATGCAGGCAAAAATCATACTGTTCTGAGCCCCGATTACGCAGGTATCAGGGCGGACAGGGCAGGAATAGACATAGTTCGTTCGGCCATGGAAAAACCAATAGGCAGCCGGCGGCTTTTTGAGCTATCAAAGGGAAAAAGGACATGCACGGTCATAATATCCGATCATACACGGCCGGTGCCCAGCAGGGACATACTGCCTGTAATGCTCTCTGAACTGCGGCAAGGTAATTCTAATATTGAAATAACTTTGCTTGTGGCCACTGGCCTGCACAGGCAAACCACCGCCGACGAGCTTCGCTACAAGCTGGGCGACAGTATATTTGGCCGAGAGAGGATAGCGGTACACGACTGCGACGATAAGGAAAACATGGTATATCTGGGGCAGTTGCCGTCCGGCTCGCCCTTGTATGTGAACCGCATAGCTGCGGAAGCCGATCTGCTTGTATCTGAGGGCTTTATAGAGCCGCACTTTTTTGCAGGCTTTTCCGGGGGACGAAAGAGCGTGCTGCCGGGGGTAAGCGGCAGGCTTACTGTGCTGGGTAATCATTGCAGCAGCTTTATAGACCACCCCTGCGCCACCACAGGCGTGCTGGAGAATAACCCGATACATGAGGACATGAAAGCCGCAGCCAGAATGGCAGGGCTGGCCTTTATAGTAAATGCTATCATAGACGAAAACAAGCATACCGTTGCCGCATTTGCCGGAGACCCCATAGCAGCCCATGAAGCGGGGTGCGCCTATGTGAAGAAATATTTTACGGTGGATGCCATACCTGCAGACATAGTTGTTACCACCAACGGGGGTATGCCGTTGGACGGTAATATATATCAGTGCGTAAAGGGTCTTACCGCTGCGGAAGCTACGGCAAACGTGGGGGGCATCATAATAATCGTCGCAGAGTGCGCCGACGGCAAGGGGGGAGAGGCTTTTTACAGCACACTAAAGAACTGCAATTCCCCGGCCGAACTATACGATGAAATAATGGCCGTGCCCCAGGACAAGACCATACCAGACCAGTGGCAGAGCCAGATACTTGTACGCGTACTTAAAAAGCACAGGGTAATTTTTGTAACACGCCCAGAGCTTAAGGAAACGGTAAAGGAGATGAAGATGGCCTATGCCGAAAGCATAGCTGATGCTATGGCCATGGCGCGGAAAATGAAGGGCGAAAACGCATCCGTCACGGTTATTCCCGACGGGGTGTCGGTGATAGTAAGAAAAAATTTAGGCTATAAAAGCCCAGTTCAGTACAGGACCGAGCTGGGCCTTTAACTATATTGGTTTTCGCGTCTTCTGTTTATTGGCAGATGCACTTTGCCGTGGGATATTTATTTTGTACTTCATCAATAAAAAGTTGCGACCTCCTGCTCGGGCTTTTCGGCGGGCTCCACTGAGATTATGTTTAGTACCGGGCCCTTGCGCCCGTAAAACTTGCTGAAGCGCAGCTCTATCTTTGCAGTCACCGTGCCCCAGGTGCGGTTCTTCAGCTTGTTTGCGTCCAGCCACTTGCATACGAGGCCGCTGTACTGTATGTCCTGCACGCAGCAGGTCATGACGTGGCGGCCCGCAACGAACATATTGTCGGGCATCTTGGCGTTTTTGGCTATGAGGGCCTTGAAGCGCACCGTCTTGCCCGAATACTTTTCCATCTCCTCGGACATATCCCTGTACCACAGGGCATAGTCGCTGTCCTCTATGACTATGGGGTCGGCGTTCACGTCGAAGGGCAGGGGGTCTTCTATCTCGTCGTACTCTACCCTCCCGTCAGGGTACTCGTAGGCGATGTTCACACGGCGGGACACGCCGCGGATTACCTTGTGTATCTCCATCTTGTCAAGGTCCGGCGTGGCGCGGTTGAGCACTATGAGCTCGGCTGTCATCAGCTTGTCCACCATAAGGCTCCTCATGTTGGCGTTGTAGCTGAGGAAGCACCGGGCATCCGCAAACATGAATTCCTGATAGACTATCCAGTTTTCCGGCATGGCCTGAGCAAGGTCGTTCAGGTTCCACATGCCGTTGTACTCTATGAGCACCCGCTCGGCCTTTGCTTTTTTCGCCAGCTCGTTCAGGTAATCGGCGTTTATCTGCTCCGGGGAATCTATCTCCTGTATCAGTATGTTCTTTCCGCCGCCAGGGAACCTTGAGGGGGCCAGCTCCTCAATGCCCTCCTCGCACTGCAAAAGCAGCGTCTTTTCGCCGGAATTGAACCTTTCGTCCTCCAACGTCTCCTGCATAAAGCGGGTCTTGCCCCCCTCCAGGAAGCCGGTGAACATGTATACTGGGATCTCCTTCATAAAGCGCTTACGTTCCCTTCATCAGACGCCGAACAGCTCGGAAAGCTCATGCTCGTTGAGCTTGGAGCCTATGACGCAGAGGCGGCCCATAACGGAAGCGGAGCCTGTGCGTATATTGCTCTCGCCGGGCACGTAGTCGAAGTGTATCCAGCAGCCCTCGCCCTTTACTATGCCCTTGGCGCGCAGCACGGCGCCGTACTTCTCCCCATCGTCCAGCGCCGCAAGGTCTGCCTTGAGTTCGTCCATGGTAAAGGCCTTGGGAGTCTCCACTCCCCAGCTGGTAAACACCTCATCGGCATGGTGATGGTGGTGATGGCACTCGCATTCGGGATCGTCGCACTCCCCGCCGTCGTGATGGTGATGATGCTCATGCTCTTCGCCGTCATCGCCGTCATGATGGTGATGCCCGCAGCACTCGTGCTCATCGTCATCGTCGTGATGGTGATGTCCGCAGCACTCGTGCTCATCGTCATCATCGTCATGATGGTGATGTCCGCAGCACTCGTGCTCATCGTCGTCATCGTCATGGTGGTGATGCTCATGCCGGCTCTCCTCCCTGAGAAGCTCAAGCTCTGCCTCAAGGGTGTTGCGCTTTTCCATGGCCTCCAGTATCTGGGCGCCTGTCAGCTCGCTCCAGGGGGTGACTATGAGGGAGGCATTCGGGTTGTGCTCCCTGAGAAGGGCTATGTCGGTATTCAGCTTATCCGGGCTTATCTCGCCGGTGCGGCTGAGTATAATTGCGTTGGCGTGCTCTACCTGGTCGTTGAAGAACTCCCCGAAGTTCTTCATGTACATCTTGCACTTGTTTGCATCCACAACGGCCGTGAAGCTGTTGAGCTGCAGGGCGTCAGAGCCTACGTTCTGCACCGCCCGTATAACGTCGCTGAGCTTGCCCACGCCGGAGGGCTCTATAAGTATGCGGTCGGGGGCGTACTCCTCCACAACCTTCCTGAGCGCCTTGCCGAAGTCGCCTACCAGGCTGCAGCAGATGCAGCCGGAGTTCATCTCGGTAACCTCTATCCCGGCGTCCTGCATGAAGCCGCCGTCAATGCCTATCTCGCCGAATTCGTTCTCTATGAGCACCAGCCTTTCGCCCTTGTAGGCCTCGGCTATGAGCTTCTTTATAAGGGTGGTCTTGCCAGCGCCCAGAAAGCCGGAAAAAATATCAACCTTGGTCATTTGCTTTTACATCTCTTTCCCTAAGTTTTTCTTATTTGAAAAGGGCAGCCCCTTCCCAACTTTGTATTATAGACCAGCCCACGCCGATTATTCAAGCCGTTTTGCCCAACTTCACAGCCTGTTGACAATGTTTGGCGGATGTAGGTATTATAATTTGTGTAAACACGCGAAAGGAGCCCCTGCCATGGATACCCCTCTGGAAGAAGTCACTCATACAGATAACATAAAGCTTTCCGACGACGGGCGCTCGGTGGTGATAATCGATCAGACGCTGCTGCCCAACAGGCTGGAATACATAGCGCTTACCACAAGAGAGGAGATGTTCGAGGCGATAGCCATGCTCCGCGTGCGCGGCGCTCCGGCAATAGGCATATGCGCGGGCTACTGCGCCTACTGCCTGGCCCTTCAGGCCCCCCACGATTCCTTCGACGATTTCTACGACCACTGGGTGGAGGACTGCCGCTATCTCAACGGCTCCCGCCCTACGGCGGTAAACCTCAGCTGGGCGCTGAACCGCATGCTGGACGCCGCTGAGGATCACCGGGATATGCCTGTGGAGGCGGTGCTTTCGGCGCTGAAGCGGGAGTGCCTTGCCATACACAGCGAGGATATGGAGATGTGCCGCAAAATATCCGAATACGGCCTTTCCCTCCTTCACGATGGGGACGGGGTGCTGACCCACTGCAACGCCGGGCCGCTGGCCACCTCCCGCTACGGCACGGGGCAGGGGCCGCTGTTCCTTGCAAAGGAGCGGGGCATGGATATAAGGGTATTCGCGGACGAGACCAGGCCCCTCCTGCAGGGCGCCCGGCTTACGAGCTTTGAGCTGTACAACGCCGGCGTGGACGTCACCCTTATATGCGACAGCATGGCGTCAATAGTCATGAAAAACGGCTGGGTGCAGTGCTGCATGGTGGGCTGCGACAGGGTAGCCGCCAACGGCGACACAGCAAACAAAATAGGCACCAGCGGCGTAGCCATACTTGCAAAGCACTACGGCATACCCTTCTACGTGCTGGGCCCTACCTCCACCATAGATATGGAATGTCCCTCCGGAGAGGATACAGAGATTGAGCTTCGGGACGGGAAAGAGATCCGGAGCAGATTCTTCGCGGAGCCCGTGGCGCTGCCCGATGTCAAGTGCTACAACCCCGCCTTCGATGTGACGGACAATTCGCTTATCTCCGCCATTATCACGGAAAAGGGCATATGCCGCCCGCCCTACTCCGAGAGCTTAAAGAAGCTTTTTGAGGATCAGCCCCTATAAGGCCCGTAAATACTCAAAAACCCCGGGGTTGATAAGGGGCCGCCGCCCCTTATGTTCAATCCGGCTCTGACGACATGTGCGTCAGAACGGATGAAAACCCAGAGGTTTTCGTTCTTTGCGGGTTTTGCCGCCCAGGAACGAACGTGAGAGGCAAAACCCGTAAATCTCAAAAAAGTGGCGTTCAGCCACTTTTTTGATTTTTATAATCCCATCTCTTCCTTGACTTCCCTGAAGCACTTGACCGCGAAGTCAAGATCCTCCTTGGTATGGCCGGCGGAGATCTGGGTACGTATGCGGTCCCTGCCCTTGGGCACCACGGGATAGCAGAAGCCTACCACGTATACGCCCTTCTTGAGCATTCGGGCGGCGAACTCGTTGGCTACCTTGGGGTCATAGAGCATTACGGGGACTATGGGATGCTCGCCGGGCAGCAGGTCGAAGCCGCACTTTTCCATCTCGGCGCGGAAGTAGCGGGCATTTTCGTGTACCTTGTCCCTGAGGGCGGTGCTCTCGGTCAGCATATCGATGGTCTTGCAGGCCGCGGCGCAGATAGCGGGGGCAACGGTATTTGAAAAGAGGTATGGACGGCTGCGCTGGCGGAGCAGGTCCACTATCTCCTGCCTTGCGGCGGGGTAGCCGCCGGAAGCCCCGCCCAGAGCCTTGCCCAGGGTGCCGGTGATGATGTCCACCCGGCCTTCAACTCCGCAATACTCGGCGGTGCCCCGGCCGTGCTCGCCCATGAAGCCCACTGCGTGGCTGTCGTCCACCATTACCAGCGCGTCAAACTCGTCGGCCAGGTCGCATATGCCCTTGAGGTTGGCTATGTAGCCGTCCATGGAGAACACGCCGTCGGTGGCGATGAGCTTTATCTTGCAGCCGGAATCCTTTGCGTCCTGAAGCTGGGCGCGAAGGTCTTCCATATTGTTGTTCTTATAGCGGTACCTCTTGGCCTTGCAGAGCCGCACGCCGTCTATTATGGAGGCGTGGTTCAGCTCGTCGGATATCACGGCGTCCTCGGGGCCCAGCAGGGTCTCGAACAGGCCTCCGTTTGCGTCGAAGCAGGAGGAGTACAGTATGCAGTCGTCCATCTTTACAAAGTTGGCTATCTTATGCTCCAGCTCCTTGTGCAGCCCCTGGGTGCCGCAGATGAAGCGCACGGAGGAGAGGCCGAAGCCCCATTTGTCATAGCTGGCCTTTGCGGCCTCGATAAGCTCCTTGCTGTCGGAAAGGCCAAGGTAGTTGTTCGCGCACATATTGAGCACGTTCTTCGCCTCGGTGGTGTCTATGCGCGCCTTCTGGGGGGTAGTGATTATGCGTTCGTTCTTATAGGTGCCGGATTCCCTGATGCTTTGGAGCATCTCGCCGTAATGCTTAAGTGCGGATTTCATATGCTGTTCCTTTCTATGCTATTTTTTATTGCGGGATTCCCTTACTTTGTCCAGTCAAGCACTACCTTGCCGCTCCTGCCGCTGTTCATGGCCTCGAAGCCCTTGTCGAAATCGCGATAGTTGAAGCGGTGGGTGATCATGGGAGTCATGTCAAGGCCGCCCTCCACCATGGTTATCATCTTGTACCAGGTCTCGTACATCTTGCGGCCGTATACGCCCTGAAGGGTCAGGCTGTTCCAGATGACCTTGTTTATGTTTATCTCTATGTTGCCGGGGTGTATGCCCAGAAGGGCGATCTTGCCGCCGTTGCGCATGTTGTCTATCATGGTGTTCAGGGCCGCTACGTTGCCGCTCATCTCCAGGCCTACGTCAAAGCCCTCTACCATGTGCTGGGGCCCGAATATGCTCTCCAGCTTGTCGTGCGCTACGTTCACCGTGGCTGTGGCGCCCATCTTCCTTGCCATCTCCAGCCGGTAGTCGTTCACGTCGGTGACCACTACGCTGCGTGCGCCGTTGCGCCTGCAGATGGCGGTGGCCATCATGCCTATGGGGCCTGCGCCGGTGATGAGCACGTCCTCGCCTATCACATCGAACATGAGGGCGGTATGTGTGGCATTGCCCAGCGCGTCAAAGAAGGATACCACGTCCTCCGGGATACCATCTGGTATGGGCACCACATTGCTTGCTGGTATGCAGAGGTATTCCGCAAACGCGCCGTCACGGTTCACGCCCACACCCTTTGTGTGGCGGCAGTACTGACCGTTGCCGGCACGGCAGTTGCGGCAGTGGCCGCATACAATATGGCCTTCGCCGGATACTATCTGGCCTACGTGGTAGGCCGTTACGCCGGGGCCCAGCTCCGCTATCTCGCCCACGTACTCGTGGCCTATCACCATGGGGGGCTTTATGGTCTCCTGCGCCCACTGGTTCCAGTTGTAGATGTGTACGTCAGTGCCGCATATAGCGGTCTTGTGGATCTTGATAAGCACTTCGCCCATGCCGGGCACAGGCTTTGGTACCTGAGTCAGAACAAGCCCTTTTTCCGGTGCCGCTTTTACCAATGCGTCCATCATTTCCATTTTTTTGCCGCTCCTGTTTTATAAAATAAGATTTGCCGGGGAATTGACCTTCTCTGTGTCCGTATTCAAAGGACATCTAATAATAGTATATATCAAATTTTGCCGTTGTAAAGAGCTTATATCATGTTTTTCCATGTTCGTGTCCTGCGGACTGTTGTCTTTTTCGCGGCCACCTCAGGTTTACAAAGTCTTAATAGCGCAAAACGGCGACATGTGATATAATAGCCTTAAATATGGATACTCATTTCATTTCCCTACATTCTGAAAGGAGATATATAACAACATGGGTCTTTTACAGGCAGGAATAGGCGCGCTGAGCGGCGTACTGGCCGATCAGTGGCGCGAATACTTCTACTGCGACTCCATGCCGGAGAACGTCCTGATGACCAAGGGCGTAAAGCGCACGGGCAGCCGCAACGCCAACACCAAGGGCGAGAACAACATCATCACCAACGGCTCCATTATCGCCGTAAACGAGGGCCAGTGCATGATGATCGTAGAGCAGGGCGCCATAGTGGAGTTCTCTGCGCAGGCGGGAGAATTCGTGTGGGACAATTCCACCGAGCCTTCCATATTCTACGGCAACCTTAGCGACAACCTCAAGTCCACCTGGGAGATATTGAAGAAGCGCTTCACCTTCGGCGCTAACCCGGCGAAGGACCAGCGTATCTATTACTTCAACACCAAGGAGATCATAGGCAACAAGTACGGCACCGCCAACCCCGTCCCCTTCCGCGTGGTATATAACAACATAGGCGCGGGGCTGGAGCTTGAGGTATCCGTAAAGTGCTTCGGCGAATATTCCTATAAGATAACCAACCCCATGCTGTTCTACAAGAACGTATGCAGCAACGTCACCGACAGCTACACCCGGGACCGTATAGACTCCCAGATGCGCTCAGAGATGATGACCGCACTGCAGCCCGCCTTCGCCCGCATCAGCGATATGGGCATAAAGTACAGCTCCCTCCCCGGCCACACCACAGAGCTGGCCCAGTGCCTGAACGAGGAGCTCTCTGCAAAGTGGCGCGACCTGCGCGGCATAGAGATGGTTTCCCTTGGCATCAGCTCCATCAAGGCCAGCGACGAGGACGAGCAGCGCATCAAAGAATTGCAGCAGAGCGCAGCCCTCAGGGATCCCACTATGGCGGCTGCATATCTGGCAAGCTCCCAGGGCGCGGCAATGCAGAATGCTGCCAAAAACGAGGGTGCAGGCGCATTCGCAGCCTTCGCCGGCATCAACATGGCTCAGGGCATGGGCGGCAACGTAGGAAACCTGTTCCAGATGGGTCAGCAGCAACAGCAGTATCAGCAGCCCGCCCAGCAGCCCGTTCAGCAGGCGGCCCCCGCAGCCAACAGCTGGAAGTGCGAGTGCGGCGCGGTGAACACCGGCAAGTTCTGCATGGAGTGCGGCAAGCCCCAGCCCAAGGCTGAAGGCTGGACCTGCACCAACTGCGGCGCGGTGAACAAGGGCAAGTTCTGCATGGAGTGCGGCGCGAAGAAGCCCGACTCCGCACCTCTTTACAAGTGCGACAAGTGCGGCTGGGAGCCCAATGACCCCAAGAACCCGCCCAAGTTCTGCCCCCAGTGCGGCGACCCATTCAACGATAACGATGTAAAGAAGTAAAACGATGCTTTTTTCCACAGGGGGTGAGCCAGCTCGCTCCCTGTGTTTTGAATTTAAGCGAAAAACCGGTATAATAAAAATATACGGAGGAACGGGCAATGCGCCGCAAGGACAGGGAGATAACCGACATATGCGCAATATTGGAGCTTGTATCCGAGTGTAAGGTCTGCCGCCTCGCCATGACAGACGGCGGCGCCCCCTACATAGTGCCGCTGAACTACGGCTATGAGTACGCGGACGGCGCGCTGACCTTCTACTTTCACAGCGCCAAAGAGGGCCGCAAGCTGGAAATACTAAAAAAGAACCCCACGGTATGCCTCGAGCTGGACGGCCGGGGCGAGCTTGTTGAAGACGCGAACCCCTGCGCCTATGGCTACACCTTCGCCAGCGTCATAGGTACCGGCAATGTGGAGTTCATAGAGCATACGGAAGAAAAAATATACGCCCTGAACAGGATAATGAAGCATCAGGCGGGCATAGAGGCGCCCTTTACCGCCAGTATGGCGGATGCCGTATGCCTGTATAAGATGACCACAAATGATTTCACCTGCAAGATAAGAGCAAAGTAATGTAACATACCATATACGCACATACAGATGAATTAACCGGCAGAAATGCTGTATAAATACTGATTTTATAAAATACACTCACGAAAGGCGCCATAAATGATACGCTGCGGCTTTGAGCAGGGTGCGGCCCTGATGGGCTGTACCTCTGTGCAGAACATCTTCATACTGGAGTACATGCCCAAGGCACCCGAGCTATACTGCAAGGTATACCTTTTCGGCCTTATGCAGTGCGGCTGCCGGAGGCTGGAAAACGCCGACCTCTGCGCGTCCCTCGGCATCGACAGCGCCAAGGCGGTGGAGGCCTTTTTATACTGGCAGGACATGGGCCTGCTGCGCATAGTGGAGCAGGAGCCGTTAAGCGTTGAATATTTATCCGTTCAGGCAGGGCCCGTCACCGGCGGCACCCGCAAGTACGCCCCGCTCGTTTCGGCGCTTCGTCAGGTATGCGGCGCGCGGGTGCTTACCCCCGGCGAGCTTTCAAAGATATACGATTGGATAGAGGTATTCGGCCTGGAGGAGGCGGCGGCAGTAATGCTTGTACGCCGCTGCATGGAGCTGAAGGGGCCCTCCGTCAAGATACAGTTCATGGACAAGATGGCCCGGGAATGGGCCAAAGAAGGGGTGCTTACCGCCGCAGACGCGGAGCAGCGCATAAAGCTGGACACCGAGCTTCAGGGCGGCGCAAAGGCCATACTTGCCCGCTGGCGCAAGGGACGCATGGCCACTGAGGACGAGCTTGCCCTGTATAAGAAATGGACCGAGGAATGGGGCATGACGCTGGACGAGATACTTTCCGCCTGCCCCGCCATGACCTCTTCAGATAAGCCCACCTTCGCATACCTGAACGCCATACTGGAGGGCATGCGCATGGAGGGAGGGGTGCAGGAGGCCATTAAGTCCGCCGCCCTCACCGAGGAGCTTGCCCGGGAGATTTATTCCCGCGCCGGGCTAAAGGGCGCGCCGGGGCGCAGGGAAAAGGAAGCGGTAAGCACATGGACGGTATCCTGGCACATGCAGCCGGAGGCGGTGCTGCTGGCAGCTGAACGCTCAGCAGGCTATAGCCACCCCTTCGACAGGACCCGCCGGCTCATAGAGCAGCTGCACGAAAAGGGCGTTACCACTCTGCAGCAGGCCAAGAAGGCCATAGAGGAGCTGGAAAAGCAGCCCGCCGCAGAGGGCGGCAAAAAGCAGCAATCCTCTTACTTTATGAACTACGGCCAGCGCAAATACTCCGACGAGGATCTAAAGAGCATCGGAATAACCCTCTTGGAGGACGAGGAGGACAAAAAATGAAGCCTACGCCGGAGCTGATATACGAATACAGAATGAGCCGCGAAAGGGCGGAGCGGGAGGCCAGGGAGCGCCGGGAGGCCGCATGTACGGCCATACCGAGGCTCAGGGAAATAGCCGACCAGCGCCGCCGTCTGGCCTTCGACACAGGCCTTATGATAATGCGGAACGAGGACTCGTCTGAGCTTCGCAATAAAGTTGAGCAGCTGGACAAAGAAGAGCTGAATTTGCTTCTTTCGGCCGGTTTGCCGCCAGACCATATGCTGCCACACTATCGCTGTAAAGCCTGTAACGATACCGGTTATGTGGGGGATACGGTGAAAAAGCTCTGTCCCTGCATGAAAGCCCGCATTCTGGAAGAAATGTACGCTACATCGGGTATCAATACGCAACAGAGTTTCGCAATGTTTCGCTCCGACATATACCCGTGCGACCGTCAGAAGCGCATCGCCCTAAAGGCAAAGGAGCTGTGCGAGGGGTACGCCGCCTCCTTCCCAAAGTGCGACCCTATGGGGATACTGCTCATGGGCGGCACAGGCCTCGGCAAGAGCTACCTGCTAAACGCCATAGCTTTGGAGGTATCCTCCAGGGGCTACGACGTATACAAGGCCTCCGCCTACAACCTCATCAACGCCTTTATGGAGAGCATACGGGGCAGGGGCGAAAGTCCGGACATCCTCGGCCCTGATCTCATGATAATAGACGACCTGGGCACAGAGCCCATGATAAACTCCGTCACCCGAGAGACGCTGTTCTCCATCCTCAACGAGCGGCAGAGCGCCAGGAAGGCCACCCTTTGGGCCACCAACAGGAGCCTTGACGACATTCTCGCAAGCTACGGAGACAGATTCTTTTCCCGCCTCGTAGCGCCCCGGGAGACCATGGTGCTGCGGCTGGAGGGAGACGACCTCCGGCTCAGGCTCAAATAAAGCTTATTGCATTACGCTTATATATACCAGTCTGTCGAAAATCCCGGGGTTGATAAGGGGCCGCAGCCCCTTATATTCAATCCGGCTCTGACGACATGTGCGTCAGAACGGATGAAAACCCAGAGGTTTTCGTACTTTGCGGGTTTTGCCGCCCGGGAGCTAATGCGAGAGGCAAAACCCGTAAAAGCTCGAAAAAGTGGCGTTCAGCCACTTTTTCGAAAGTCTCATATATTTTAAGGAGTGACTTTTTTGATGTTTAGGGTAAGACGCTTACTGGCCCCATTTGTGCTGTGCATTGCGCTTTTGTTCTCAGAAGCACAGGCCTTCACCATAGCATGGCTCAGCGATACTCAGAACTATCACAATGCCTACAAGCCCATCTTCGACGGCATGACCCAGTGGATAGCCGACAACAGGGAGGCTCTGGATATACGCTTTGTTTTCCATACCGGCGACGTGGTAGGCAGCTGGAGCTCCGAGGACCAGTGGCGGCAGGCCAGGGAATCCATGGGCATACTCAGCAGCGCCTCCATTCCCTTCCTGACGGTATGCGGTAACCACGATATAGGCTATAGGATGAACTACGCCAACTTCCTGAAATACGTGCTCAGCCTCCGCCCCGCCTCCATGTCTCAGGAATACGGCGATACCGGCAGCCGCTACGAGCTGTTTTCAGCAAACGGCCGGGACTACATATTCATGGGCATAGCCTTCTCCAACAAGGGACCCAGTGAAGACGAGGTAAACTGGATAAACGGAGTATTGCGGCAATACAGCAGCAGGGACGCCATAATAATCACCCACAGCTACCTTAAAAAGAGCGCTTCCTATACCACCCAGGGAAAGGCCATATTCGAAAAGATAGTAAAGGCCAACCCCAACGTTTTTCTGGTGCTGTGCGGCCACTGCCGGGATATATCCGAAAAGAGCGTGCAGCTTGACGACGACGGCGACGGCAATCCGGACAGGACGGTATACGCCATTCTCTCCAACTTCCAGGGCGGCAAGGCCGGCGGAGGCGGGTACATGCGCATACTGGACTTCAGGGACAGCGATATATACATCTACACCTACTCCCCCTATTACGATTCCTGCGAATACCCCAAGGGCAAAACCGAGGCTACCGTGCCCCTGCCCTGATTGCGGTATATGGCGAAATAGGGTATAATACCGCCATGGAAGAAGAAAAAGACATCTTAACTGAAGAAAATAACGAGTCGGAAATACCCGTGGAAGCCGAAATGATAGATCAGGCGGTTGAAGAGGCGGCGGAGCACGCCGGCGGTGGGGACGACGGCTTTTTCGGCAAGTACATATGGGATGAGGAAACGGGCAGGCTGTACGAAATAACCGAGGATCCAAAAAAGAAGTGGGACAGGCTGCTCCCGCTGCTGCTGATTGCGCTGCCGGTAACAGCCCTGGCCTTTGGCATCGCCAAGGGTTCCTCGCTTCTGCCGCCGGAATGCTACAACGGCACCTCCATACTGTCCGAAAGCAATGTGGGGGAACAGCTTGCCCAGCCTAAAGCTTACGGAGTAAGCGACGCTGAAGAGGCAACGGCCGAGAACAGCCCCGGCACAGAGCAGGCCATGGCGCCGGAACAGTATACGCCCTGCGCCATAGTCATAGACGGCAGGACAAGGGCGGTGCTGGCCAGCACCGAGGCTGCGGAATCGCTGCTGGAGGAAGTCAGGAGCTACTTCGACGGCAAGGTGACGGAATCCGGCGACCGTACCACCGAACTTTACAGTGAGGTAGAGATGCAGCCCCAGCCCGATGCAAAGCCCGAAGACATTTCCAGCTACGACCAGGTATACGAAAAGTTCACCTCCTCAAGCAGTCCTCTGAAGGTCATTACCACTGTGACGAGCAGCGAAACGAAGGAGCTGCCCTTCGACTCAAAGGTAGAGAAAGACCCCACACTGGTGGCCGGCACCGGCATTACCCTCACCTTAGGCAGGGCGGGCAGCAGAACCACCGTGAACCATACGGTATACATAAACGGCGAAAAGAGCTCCAGCCGCAGCAAGAGCGAAACAGTTACGGTGGAACCCCAGGATACGGTAATACTTCAGGGCACCGATAAAAGGAGCGGCGGCGAGCCGGGCAGGCACGAGGGCAAGGAGGGCAGAAAGCCCGAGGCGCTCAGCTTTGCTTCCCCCGTAGCGGAGGGAGAGATAATTTCAAACTACGGGCAAAGGGACGGCATACTTCATCTTGGCCTGGACTACGAGGCCAAGGCCGGAGACCCGGTGCTGTCCAGCGAGGGAGGCACCGTGGTCTGCGCCATAAATCGGGGCGGCTACGGCAACATCATAGAGATAGACCACGGCGAAGGGTTCGTCACCCGCTACGCCCACCTGAGCCAGTTCTCCGTGGCTCCCGGCGATAAGGTAGCCAAGGGCCAGATCATAGGCAAGGCCGGCGACTCAGGCAGCTGTACCGAAGCACATCTGCACTTTGAGCTCAGGATTGACGGCATAGCCTACAATCCAAGATATTACTTAGAAAAGTAACTCCCGGCGGGAGCGGCTGCGCCGCTCCTTTTTGCCGTCCTGTTTGTCTTGCCAAAAACACCGCAGGCATAGTATAATTATCAGGTTAGAGAGGGATTATCCCCTCGTTGGATAAAGAATTATTTTTTTCGGGAGCATAAATGGCGTATTACAGAATAAACGGCGGAAAACGCCTTGAGGGCGCGGTCACTATAAGCGGGGCGAAAAACGCCGCCCTCGCCATAATACCCGCCGTCATACTCTCAGGCGAAAGCTGCCTCTTGGAAAACCTGCCCGAGATAGAGGACGTGCGCATAGTGGAGGAGATACTCACCAGCATGGGCGCGGATATTTCCCGCACGCCGGACGGCAGTATGCGCATAGACCCCTCCGGCATAAGCACCTTCAGCGTAACGGGGGAAATGGTCAGCTCCATGCGCGCCTCATACTATCTTTTAGGGGCGCTGCTGGGCCGGTATAAGAAGGCGGAGATAGCCCTCCCCGGCGGCTGCGCCATAGGCCAGCGGCCCATAGACCAGCATATAAAGGGAATGCGGGCGCTGGGCGCGGATATAGTGATACAGGGCGGCGCGGTAAAGGCGCGGGCGGATAGGCTCAGGGGCGCGGAGATATATCTGGACGTGGTGAGCGTGGGCGCCACCATAAACATAATGCTGGCGGCGGTGGCCGCCGAGGGGCAGACCATAATCGCCAACGCCGCAAAGGAGCCCCATGTGGTGGACGTGGCCAACTTCCTCAACATGATGGGGGCGAACGTAAAGGGCGCGGGCACCGACGTTATCCGCATGCAGGGCGGGCGCAGGCTCCATGGCTGCACCTACGCCGTAATACCCGACCAGATAGAGGCGGGTACATTTATGATAGCCGCCGCCGCCACCCGGGGCGACGTGATAATCAACAACGTCATCCCCACCCACCTTGAGGCCATATCCGCCAAGCTCATGGAGTGCGGTGTGACCGTCACGGAGGGGGACGACGGGCGGGACTTTTTCATCCGGGTATCCGCAGACAAGCGGCCACGGGCGGTAAACATAAAGACGCTACCCTATCCCGGCTTCCCCACAGACCTTCAGCAGCCCATGATGGCGCTTCTGGCCACGGCGGAGGGCAACAGCTTCATAATGGAAAACATATTCGAGAACCGCTTCAACCACGTGCCGGAGCTTGCCAAGATGGGAGCCAGCATTTCAATAAGCTCCCGCACGGCCACGGTGGAGGGAGTGGAAAAGCTCTACGGCGCGCCCCTTTGCGCAAGCGACCTCAGGGCGGGCGCCGCCCTGGTCATAGCCGCCCTTGCCGCCGAGGGCGAGAGCACCATAAGCCAGATACACTTTATCGACCGGGGCTACGAGTTCCTGGAGCAGAAGCTCCGCGCACTGGGCGCGGACATAATGCGCATAGAAGAATAGCTAAAAAAGAAAATCACAGGAGAATTCACATAATGGAAAACAAGCTGCGCATTGCCGCCGCAATAGCGGCACAGACCGGACTGGAAGCGGATCAGCTCAAGGACTGGCTGGAGACCCCGCCCGACCCCGCAATGGGCGACTACGCCTTCCCCTGCTTCCGCCTCGCAAAGACCATGCGCAAGGCCCCTCCCGCCATAGCCGCAGAGCTTGCAGGGAGCATAGGCCACATAGACGGCATTGCCTCCATGGAGGCCAAGGGGGGCTACCTCAACTTCTTCGCGGATAAGACCGCCTTCGTGCGGGATACGCTCGATAGGGTGCTTGCTCAGGGCGACAGCTACGGCGACAGCGACCTTGGCGGCGGCAGGAACGTCTGCGTGGAGTATTCCTCCATAAACATCGCCAAGCCCTTCCACATAGGCCATCTGCCCAGCACCGCAATAGGCAACTCCCTTTACAGGATATACAAGGCGCTGGGCTACAACGCCATAGGCATAAACCACCTGGGGGACTGGGGAACCCAGTTCGGCAAGATGATAGTGGCCTATAAAAAGTGGGGAGACAAGCCGGTGCCTCAATGCACCGTGCGTGAGCTGGTGAAGCTCTATGTCCGCTTCCACGAGGAGGCGGAAAAGCACCCCGAGATGAACGACGAGGCCCGGGCCTGGTTCAAAAAGATCGAAAGCGGCGACAAGGAGGCCGTCACCCTCTGGCAGCAGTTCAAGGACCTTACCCTCAAGGAGGTCGGCAAGGTATACGACCGGCTGGGGGTACGCTTCGACAGCTACGCGGGCGAAAGCTTCTATGAGGACAAGATGGGCGCAGTCATAGACGAGCTGAGGGAAAAGGGGCTGCTCACCGTTGACAAGGGCGCGACCTTGGTTGACCTTTCCGCATACGATATGCCCCCCTGCATCATACTCCGCTCCGACGGCGCAACCCTTTACGCCACCCGCGACCTTGCGGCGGCCATATACCGCAAAAAGACCTACGACTTCGTAAAGTCGCTGTACGTTGTGGCCTACCAGCAGAACCTGCACTTTAAGCAGTTCTTCAAGGTGCTGGAGCTCATGGGCAATGATTGGGTGAAGGACTGCGAGCACGTGAACTTCGGCATGGTATCCATGGAGGAGGGGACCCTCTCCACCCGCCACGGCAACGTGGTATACCTTGAGGACGTGCTGGACGCGGCGGTGGAAAAGACCGGCAAAATAATCGAGGAAAAGAGCCCCGACCTGCCCGATAAGGATGAGGTAGCGGCGGCCGTAGGCGTTGGCGCGGTGGTGTGGAGCATGCTCTACAACAGCCGCATAAAGGACGTGACCTTCTCATGGAAAAAGGTGCTGAACTTTGACGGGGAGACGGGGCCATACGCCCAGTACACCCACGCCCGCTGCTGCTCAGTGCTGCGCAAGGCGGGGAGCTATGACGTTAACACCATGGACCCCTCCTGCTTCACCGACGACGCCACGGCAGCTCTCGCCAAGGCCATAGCGGCCTTCCCGGCGGCGGTGCTGGCGGCGGCGGAAAAGAACGAGCCTTATATCGTCTCCCGCGCCACGATGGAGGTCTGCACGGCCTTCAACAAATTCTATTTCTGCAACCAGATAATCACGGAGGATGCGGGCGTATCCGCCGCCCGATTGGCCCTTACGGACGCCGCGAGGATCACCATAAAAAAGGGCCTTTACCTCGTGGGCCTTCAGGCGCCGGAGCGTATGTAAGGCGCCGATACTGCCTTTTTGCCCCCGAAAGCCCCAAGGGTTGTTAAGGGGCCGCAGCCCCTTAAATTTATTCCGGCTTTGACGGCGTGTACGTCAAAACGGATGAAAACCGGAGGTTTTCGCACTCTGCGGGTTTTGCCGCCCGGGAGCGCAGCGAGAGGCAAAACGCGAATAAAGCTCGCAAAGGTGGCCTTTAGCCACTTTTGCGAAATTAGCATTTAGGAGGAAAGAAAAATGCTGGATATAAAACGCATTCGTCAGAATCCCGAGGCGCTGGTGGAAGCCATGCGCAAGCGCCGCAATAAGGGCGCGGACGTCACCGCCCTTTTGGAGCTGGACGCAAAGCGCCGCGAGGTAATGCAGGAGGTGGAGCAGCTCAAGGCAAAGCGCAACGAGGGCTCCGCCAAAGTCCCCGCCATGAAGAAGGCGGGCGAAGACACCACCGCCCTGATGGCTGAAATGAAGGAGCTGGGCGCAAGGGTAAAGGAGCTGGACGACCAGATAGCAAAGATGGACGAGGAGCTTCAGTCCATGCTCATGAGCGTTCCCAACATACCCCATGAATCCGTGCCCGAAGGGGCGGACGACAAGGCCAACGTGGAGGTGCGCCGCTGGTCAGAGCCCACGAAGTTCGACTTCGAGCCCAAGGCGCATTGGGACATAGGTGAGGACTTGGGCATACTGGATTTCGCCACCGCAGGAAAGATAACCGGTGCCCGCTTCACGGTATACAGGGGCCTGGGCTCCCGCCTGGAACGCGCCATAATAAACTACTATCTGGATACCCACACGCAGAACGGCTATACCGAGATATTTCCTCCCTATATGGTAAACCGGGCTTCCATGACTGGCACCGGCCAGCTTCCAAAATTCGAGGAGGACGCCTTCAAGGTAGCCAATACCGATTACTTTCTTATCCCCACCGCCGAGGTTCCCGTCACCAACATGCTGCGGGGGGAGATAGTGGACGGCGATAAGCTGCCCATCAAGTATTGCGCATACAGCGCCTGCTTCCGCAGCGAAGCGGGCTCCGCAGGGCGGGATACCCGGGGGCTTATCCGCCAGCATCAGTTCAACAAGGTGGAGCTTGTTAAGTTCACAAAGCCCGAGGACAGCTATGACGAGCTGGAGTCCCTGACCCGGGACGCCGAGAAGGTGCTGCAGGGCCTCGGCCTGCCCTATCATGTAGTAGTGCTCTCCACAGGCGATCTGGGCTTCTCCAGCGCCAAGACCTACGACATAGAGGTATGGATGCCCAGCTACGGCAGGTATGTGGAGATAAGCTCCTGCTCCAACTTTGAGGACTTCCAGGCCCGCCGCGCCCAGATACGCTTCCGCCGGGAAAAGGGCGCCAAGCCGGAGCTTGTGCACACCCTCAACGGCTCCGGCGTAGCCGTAGGCCGCACCGTAGCCGCCATACTGGAGAATTACCAGCAGCCCGACGGCACCGTGAAGGTACCCGATGTGCTGGTAAAGTACATGGGCTGCGAATATATCGGAAAGTAAACATTTCGCTAAAAAGTGGCTGAGCGCCACTTTTTTTATTTTCTGATAAGCCTGCGGTATTCGGTAGGCGGCAGTCCGTAGGCCTTTTTGAATTGGGCGGTGAACTTGCTCTGGCTCCCGTAGCCCACCCCATTGGCTATTTCCGCCATGCTTTGGTCGGTATCCTTTAATAATTCCGCCGCCCTTTCCATACGGTGTTCCTTTATGTGGGCGGCTATTGAGCTTCCGTATACCGCCCTGAAAAGCTCCTTCATGGTAGATGGGTTCATGAGGAACCGCCTGGAAAGCTCCTCGATGGTGATCCTGCTGGAAAGATCCTCGGTAAGCAGGTCGTGTACCCGGCGTATGGTCTCTATCTGCTCCAGGGGGTAGCCGCCGTAGTCCTGCCCGGCTTTTTCGTCCGGGTTCAGGGAACGGGGCGCCGCTGCCTCCGCCGCATCCTCCTCCGGGCAGGCTATCTCCATGGTGCGCTCTATCATAATGTGCAGCAGCCTCGCCTGCTCCGTATCCGCCGCCCTATAGCATACCTCCTTGCCCTCTCTGCGGCTGACTATCAGGCCGCTGGTCTTGAGCTGCTTCAGGTGGTGGGATACCGCAGGGCTGGACATATCCATAAGCGCCGATATGTTCAGCACGCACTCCTCGCAGTGGCATAAAAGCCAGAATATGCGTATCCTGCTGCTGTCTGAAAGCTGGCGGAAAAGCTCGGATACCGTCTGGAAATGCTCTACCCTTTGCAGACAGGCCTCAAGGTGCTCCGTCTTGTCGTCGTCGCGGTGATGGTGGGGAAGCTGCAACATATTATATTATTGTCCTCCTTGCGCCGCCTGTTCCGTTTGGAAGGACTTTTCGCCCAAAAAGAAGGTAGGCCGGCGGCTGTGTTGACTTTAAGCCCTGATGAGATTATACTTTTCTCATAACGATTAAACAAGTGCTTAATTGTTAGATTAGGATATGGATTTTGAGAGGAGAATGAGTACCGTGAAGAAGACCTACCGCATCGAGGTGGACTGCGCCAACTGCGCCAACCTCATGGAGGAAGCCGCCAACAGGACCGAGGGCGTCCAAAAGGCCGTAGTAAATTTCATGACCCAGAGGATGACAGTGGAATTCGCGGAGGGCAGCGATGAAAAGGCTGTAATGAAAGAGGTCGTGCGCGCCTGCAAGCGGGTCGAAGAGGACTGCGAGATATATCTGTAATTCTCACAATATCTCTGCGCTCCTTAAAATAAAGGGGCGCTGTTTTCCGAAGGGAGCGACATATGAACAGGAAACAGAAAAAAATGCTTATCCGCATAGCCATAGCGGCCCTGCTGCTTGGGGCGGTGAAGCTGTTCAAAATAGGCGGCTGGGCAGGGATCGCGCTCTACGCCGCAAGCTATATAACCATAGGCTACGATATACTGCGCAAGGCCTTCCGGGGCATAATCAACCATCAGGTCTTCGATGAAAACTTCCTCATGGCCGTAGCCACCGTAGGCGCCATAGCTCTGGCCATATACGAGAAAACCGGCGACTTTGCCGAGGCGGTATCCGTAATGCTGTTCTACCAGATAGGAGAGCTGTTCCAGAGCTACGCCGTAGGCAAGAGCCGCAGGAACATCGCGGCATTGATGGATATCCGTCCAGACTACGCCAATATCGAAAGGGACGGCAGGCTTGAGCAGGTAGATCCGGACCAGATCCCTGCCGGCAGCGTGATAGTAGTGCAGCCCGGTGAAAAGGTGCCCATAGACGGCCAAGTCATGGAGGGCGCCTCCTCCCTCGATACCGCGGCCCTCACCGGCGAGAGCCGCCCGCGGGACGTAAAGGCGGGGGACGATATAATAAGCGGCTGCATCAACCTAACCGGCGTGCTGAAGGTTCGCACCACCAAGGCCTTCGGCGAATCCACCGTATCCAAAATACTGGAGCTTATGGAGAATTCCAGCTCACATAAATCCCGCTCCGAGAACTTCATATCCAGGTTCGCCCGGGCGTATACCCCTGCCGTATGCTACAGCGCATTGGCCCTCGCCATACTGCCCCCCGTTATAAACCTCATGATGGGCATGCCGGGCGGCTGGGAAATATGGGTATACCGGGCATTGACCTTCCTGGTAATCAGCTGCCCCTGCGCGCTGGTGATAAGCATTCCGCTGAGCTTCTTCGCCGGATTGGGCGGTGCCAGCAAGGAGGGGGTGCTGATAAAGGGTTCCAACTACCTTGAGGCCCTGTCCCAGACCAGCATAGTGGTATTCGACAAGACCGGCACGCTCACCCGGGGCGTGTTCGAGGTGAGCGGGATACACCACAACACTATACCGGAGGAAAAGCTTATTGAGCTCGCGGCGCTTGCGGAGTGCGCCTCCTCCCATCCCATCAGCAAGAGCCTGCAAAAGGCCTACGGCAGGGAAATAGAGCGCGACCGGGTCACCGGCATACAGGAGATAAGCGGCAGCGGCGTCATCGCAAGGGTGGACGGCACAGAGGTGGCCGCGGGCAACGGCAAACTCATGAAGCGCATGGGCGTAGATTACATAGACTGCCACAGCTCAGGCACCATAATACACATCGCCATAGACGGCAAGTACGCCGGCCACGTAGTTATATCCGACGTTGAAAAGCCCACCTCCAGGGCGGCCATAGCCGAGCTGAAGAAGATAGGCGTGAAAAAGACCGTCATGCTCACGGGCGATATTGGCCGCGTTGCGGAGTACATGGCCAAAAAGCTTGGGGTAGACCAGTACCGCAGCGACCTGCTGCCGGCAGATAAGGTTGCAGAGGTAGAAAAGCTGCTTGCCGAAACCGGCAGGAAAGGCAAGCTGGCCTTCGTGGGGGACGGCATAAACGACGCCCCTGTACTCTCCCGGGCGGATATAGGCATAGCCATGGGCGCTATGGGTTCAGACGCCGCCATAGAGGCCGCCGACATAGTCCTTATGGACGACGACCCCATGAAGATATCCAAGGCCATAAAGATATCCAGAAAATGCATCGGCATAGTCTACCAGAATATAGCGTTTGCCCTTGGCGTAAAGGCGCTCTGCCTGATACTTGGCGCGCTGGGCATAGCCAACATGTGGGCGGCAATATTCGCCGATGTGGGCGTAATGGTCCTTGCCGTGCTCAACGCCATACGGGCGCTGTATGTACACAAGCTGTAAGCGGCAAAATAAGCTAATGCCCCCGGAAAAGGGGGATGGTAAATTATATTCCCCCATTGCCGGAGATGCCGGGCTGCATATATTGTGCAGCCCGCTTCATACCGCATAAACCACCTATCCCAGCGGACAGCGGGGAGCGGAATGGGGCCTCGCCATAGGCGCAAGCACCGGATGAAAAAAACTCGAAAAAGTGGCATTCAGCCACTTTTTCGATTGGTTCGGCTTTATCGGTGGGAAAACTCCACATACACCGGGTTGTCCGGGCCACTGCCAATGTAACCGGTCAGAACGCCGGGGGCGTAGTCGAAATAGTCGAACTCGCCGAAGCTTCCGCCGTCCATGGCGTATATGCGGTATATGCCATCGGAGATGGCGCAGTATTCCTTGGCGCACAGCTCCCCGTCGTTTTCACTGAGGGTCAGTGTCTCGCCGTCTATTGCCACAGCGTAGCCCTCATCGCTGCTCCAGGGGGCGCAAAGGTCTTCCGCCTGCTCCGCCATGTCGTAGCTCAGGCCGTCAAGCTGCTGCACATAGTTCGGGTTCTCCATACCGTCCTTGTCCATTATCCGGTCGGTCACGAAATGGCGGTAGGCCAGCGCGCCTAAGGCTGCCAGCAGGGCCATGGCGGCGAGTATTATTATCCATTTGAGCATGGGCCGCTTCCGCTTTGCCATATCGCCCCTACTTTACCGGGCTTCCGCAGTATTCGCAGCAGCCGGAGGCGTCCGGGAAGGTGCTCGCGCCGCAGCAGGGGCATATCACGGCCTGCCTGGGGGCCTTTGCGGCGGCTATGTTATCGCGCACGGTCTGGCGCACGCTGGTAAGCGCCTCCACTATCTCCTGGCCGAGCTTTTCGTATGAGAGGTACTCCATGTTGGAGCGGGGATCCACAGCCTTGGAGGAGAAGCCCGGCCCGCCCTGGCTTTGCAGCTCTATGGAGCTGTCGTTGAGGCGGAACTTCATCTCGCTGAAGTAGGGGTGGTTGACGCTTATTATGACGTCAAAGTCATAGCTGTACTCGTAGCGGGGCGGGTTGTAGCTTACCTTTTTACCGTCCGGGCCCTCCCGCTCTATCTCTATGCGGCTCTCGTCCACATTGATGCGGCAGCCCGTTACCTGTGAGTAATCCAGCACGTCGGGGTTGGCGTCCTGAATGTTGCGGGCATAGGTAACCATGAATTTCTGCGCGTCCTCGTCGAGGAGTATCCGCGTGCTGCTGCCCAGCGTCCTCGTGGTGTGGAAGCGGGCGACGTCCTCCTTGTTGCGCTCCCGGTATTCAAGCTGCTCCTTTATCTCGGCCACGGTGCTGTTGCGCCTGTCGGAAAACCATGGTGACAGCTTCTTGGCGCAGTCCTTGCACAGGTTGCCGTCTTCCAGCTTGCGGTTGCCCAAGAGCCCTATCTTTTCGCCGCATATATCGCAGTATTTCTTGTCAAAAAGTCCCATATAATAGCTCCTTTCTGAATTTTTGCATTTGTCCCCGGCTTGGGTCTGTCTCCTTACAGGGGCGTTTTTTTGTGTTACGGCACGTGTAGCTGCTCAAGCCCCGTGACCATTCCGGATAAGGTGGTCACGCTTGCCAGCAGGGAATTGCCGTCCTCCTCCATCATACGCATATAGGCGAGGAACTTCTCCGCCGTCAGGAGTATATGCTCATTCCAGGGCTCATCGCTTTCCCAGTCTAACAGCGCGAACACCGCGTTGGAATCCTTGAGCACCGTGGCGGTGTGGAACACCTCCTCGTTCGGGCATACCACAATGCCCTCGCTTGCGAAAAAGTCATCATAAGTAAGGCCGTAAAGCTCCATGCTCTCCTCGATGTCCTCATCGGAAAGGCTGAACACGGGGCGCAGCTTGAGCTCAAAGGCGTCCTCGTCCTCACCGTAAAGGCTTACGAGATACAGCGCCCCCTCCTCGGTATAAGCCTCCGGCTCCGGCTCGGATTCGGGTTCTGTTTCCGGTTTTGGCTCCGCCGTGGGTTTACCGAGGGGCCGTATGGTGGGGCGGGGGGTGGATACGCTTATGCTGCTTGCCAGCGCATCCGCAAGGTCGTTGTTCCTCGCGCAGCCGCAAAGAAGCAGCGCGCACAGCGCAAGCAGCACTACCCGCCTCATGCCCAGGGATCCTCTTCGGCGGGGACGCGAATGCCTGTGAGTATGCTGGAATACTCCCAGAGATACCAGTTATCCCCCTTCTGCCTGAGCTTGATGGGCCGGGCAGCGTCTGCGCCCGCCGTCTTTAAAAACAGCCTCATGTACCCCTCCTCACAGTCCTGGGGCCGCTGGTCGGGGTAGAAGTTTAAAACATACGGCTGGGTTGGCCCGTAGCCGTTCTCCGGGGTGGCCCCGTCGAAGTAGGCCAGAGGCAGGTATTTTTTATCTCTCAGCCTGTCCCGTATGAACTGTGAATCTATGCCTGTCATGGGCCGGGGGCCCCGCAGCATGTCTATGGCCTTTTCTCCCGCCGCCTTGTCCTTTGTGTAAAGGTTCAGCGCCAGCAAAAACAGGGCGCAGGTATTCTCGGGCTTTGTAAGGTCATTGCACAGCGCGCTGAACTCCTCCAGCGTGTCGGGCAGTCTGTCAAAGGTTATCTGCATATCTTTTCCCTCCATGGTTATGGGGTCTTCCGCCGGCGGCTCGGCCTGCTCTGCCGCGGCAGCCCCGGTCTGATCCGGTTCCGGCTCGGCCTGATCGGTCACAACGGGCTGGTCCTGCCGGGTCTGAGCCTCCGGCAGGGCTATCTCGTCCAGCCTTTTGCCGCTTTCCGGCAGGGCCTGTTCAACCTGGCTCTGGGTTTTTGACGGCATATCAAGCACCTCCGGAGCCTTGGAGCAGCCTGCGGCGCTTAGCGTCAGCGCCGCCAGCAGCAGTGAAACTATTCTTTTCATTTATTTTTTATTGGGTATATAGGGTATTATCTGCCGCGCCAGCCTGCCTATGGTCATGGTCTGAAGGTGTACCTTGCCGGGGCCGGTTACTACGGTATCGAACAGGCCCTCGCCGCCGAATATCATGTTTTTCACACCCTTGACCATCTGCACGTCCATGGAGCAGGTCTCGTCCATTACCGCCAGCACGCCGGTGTCGCATACCAGCCTTTCGCCGGGGGCGAGATCGTAATTCTGGCAGTAGCCGTCCACCTCGAGGAACACGAGGCCGGGGCCCGTTACCTTCTGCATTATAAAGCCCTCGCCGCCCACAAGGCCCGCGCCCAGCTTCTTCTGGAAGAACATGGAAAGCTCAACGCCGTATGTGGCGCAGAGGAAGGCGTGCTTCTGGCAGATTATGCTCTGGCCGGGGCCAAGCTCCCGGGCTACTATCCTTCCGGGGAAGGAGGAGGAAAACGCTATTTCCGCCGGCTCCTGAGCGGTGTAGAGGTTCATAAAGAGGCTTTCGCCCATGAGCATCCGCCCGAGCGCCTTGCCTGCGCCGCCGAGGGTGGTGACCGTGGAATCCACAGCGCCCCTCGACCACGTCCTGCCGCCCGCCTCGCTTATCATGGTCTCGCCGGGGTTGAGGTTGATTATTACGGCGGGTAAGCTGCCGCCTTCCAGTCTGTACTGCATATATTTTTCCTCCCTGTTTTTTTTGATTTATTTGGTTTTACCTTTGCCTATTGCGCGTTAAGGTCCACCTTGAACAGCTTGGCTATCTCCTCTAGGCTCTTGCCCTTGTAGAATTCTACGCCGTCCTTGTCGATGTAGGGGTAGTCGTTTTCATAGTCCCACTTCGCGCCCGGCCTCCTGAGGCAGCCCAGCAGCTTGAGCACGTTGCCCTCGCCGTCGTCGGCTATGCCTATCACCCAGAGTCTGTCATACTCCGCCTCGTACTCCACAAGGCTGCCCTCCGCCAGGGGCTGATCCATGAACCTGCCGCCTATCTTGAAGTAGCGGTAGCTGTCGTCCCGATATTCCGTTGCGGAGGTTATCTTGAAGTTGTACTGGTTTGCCCCGTCAAAGGCCGCGCCCACGAAGGGCTTCAGCTCGCCCGCGTCCTCGTCATAGGTTATCCTCGCCAGTATCTCGCACTGGTTGCGGTTGTTCGCCTCGTATACGCCGGTGCAGTCATAGTATTCTGCCATGCCGTGCCAGTCCCCGAGGAAGTCGTTTATAAACTCCATGTCGGGCTGGCTGTCGGGGGCGGCCGCCTGCTCCTCGCCCTTTTTGCCGAAGGAGGCGAAATCGCCCTTGCTTTTGCCCTCCTCCGCGGCCTCGCTCTCATACACCATTATCAGCGAATTGCCGGGGGTTATCCTGCCGCCCTCCAGCGCGTAGTCCAGCTCCGCGCCGCCCTCTATCTTTACCTTGCCCGCCTTTTCGTCCACCTTTATGGCGTTGGTCTGGGAGCCGGTATAGTTTATCTCGCCCGTGCCGTCGGCGTTGATCTTCAGGAACATGCCCTCCGCCATGCCGCCCGCTTCAAGCTGGCTGCGTGTGAGGGTGGTCCCCGCCGTGGTCATAGAGTATACCTCGTACTCTCCGGCCGCCGCGCAGGAGGCGGGGGAGGCTTCCCCGCCGTCCTTGGGCTTGCCCTTGCCGCAGCCAGCCATGGGAAGTACCATGGCTGCCGCCAGCAGGAGCGCCGTAAACAGCTTTATCCTTTTCATAGGCCCGCGCTCCGTTTTGTTACTTGAAGGAGATGCTGTTGAGGACGGCGTCGCCCTCGCTGCCCGCTCCTATGTCCACCTTGGATATCCTTATGGAGAGCCAGCCGCCGCCCGGCACCTCGCCGTAGTACTCAGTCCACTGCATTCCCACGTTCTTGTAGGAGCGCGCCTTGAGCTCCACGCCGCCTATGGTGCGGGTGCCCTCGTCCTTGAGGTTCTCATAGTCCTTCTCGTAGTAATTGAGCTTGTCGCTGCTGGTGTAGATGTCGAACTGTATGCGGGGGTCGCCGGAGAACAGATGCTCCGGATCGTCCACGTTGTAGAGGTACATAGTGGTGAGCTCGTGGCTGAGCTTCCAGCCGCTCTCGGGGAGCGTCACGGAAACGTCAATCGATGCATCCTCGGAGTAGTCGCTTACGGTCTCCGTGATGGTGCCGCTGTCAAAGCCCTCGGCGGGGGCGGCGCTCTGCGCCGGAGTCTCGGTGGTATTTTCTACGGGGGCCTCTGCCGTGGCGCCCTGCGCCTCTGCGCCTAAGTAGCCTATCGGGGCCTCGCCCACGGGCGGCATTTCGCCCTCGGCTATGAGGTCGTTATAATTGTCCATGGCGGGGGGCAGGAGGTTGTAGCCGTCAGCTATCTCCTTATCCCAGCTCGCGCCCCAGGGCTTCATGAACACCATGAACTCCATGTAGTATTCGTCCTGCTCGAAGGTGTCGCCCATGCAGTACTGGTCGGTGTAATCCTGCCGGGGCAGAAGCATCCAGTTGTATACGCTGTCCAGATCCTGGCCGAGCATCTCGACGGAGGTGGCGGTGAGGCTCGTCTCCGTCGCCTCGCACTCGCCCGCCGCCGCAGGCGCATCGTAGTCGTTGAATACATAGAGGTCGAAGGTGCCCTTGTTGTCGGTGCCCAGGTCTATGACCATCAGCGCATCGTATACCGCGCCGTCGGAGAGGTAATCGAAGTTCTTCTGCTCCACCACCTGGAAGCTGCCGTACCATGCGCCGTTCCACTTCCTCTGGGCCGCAGTGTATCCGTCCTCGCCTATCTCGCCGTCGCTGCTGGTCATGCCGTCGCCGTCCAGCATATTGTCGCTGAAGCCGCCCTCCTTCTGGAAGGTGAGGTTGACGCCCATGCCCAGCACGTCCTCAAGCACCAGGGTGCCCTGATTAAGAGTGCCGTCGCAGTCGAGGCCCTTGCCCTTGACGTTTATATCGGTGCCGTCCAGCGTCCACTTTATATTATACTTATCGCCGTCTATGTTGAAAACGCACTTATCCTTGGCCTTCAGCTCTATGGATACGCCGCCCTCCCATACGTCCGTAACGTCCATCTCTATGCCGTACATCTCGGCGGTTGTGGCGTTGTATACGCCCAGGTTGGGATCTAAGGCATCCTTTACAGCTCCCGTGCAGCCCTTGACCAGGAGCACTATGAGCAGTATGAACACCAGCACCGCGCCGCCGATTATAAAGGGAGTCTTGCTCCTGCCGGACTTTGCCCTGGGCGCCCTTGGGGCCTTGGGGGCCTTACCGGCCTTTGCACCGGGGGTATAGGCGGTGTTGGCGGTGTTGGCGTTATAGCTGTATCCGCCGCCCTGCTGTGCGTTGGGGGTGTATCCGCCCTGTGTGGGGGGAGTATAGCCGCCCTGTGTGGGGGGAGTGTAGCCGCCCTGCGTTGGGGGAGTGTAGCCGCCCTGTGTGGGGGGAGTATAGCTGCCCTGTGCAGGCGGGGTGTAGCTCTGCTGTGTGGGCCGGTCGTGTGCGGTGTATTCCATGGGCGCATCCACCGAGTCGGGGTGTATCGCGGGCTCCGCCGGCGCTTCGGGGGTGTACTTCTTTTCCGGCTCCGCCGGCGTTGCCGGCGCGCTCGCCGCAATAGCCGCTCCGCACTCTGTGCAGAATCTGGAACCGTCGGGCAGCTTGGCGCCGCAGTTGGTGCAAAATGCCATTTAATTTTCCCTCCTTGAATAGATTGTCGAAAAATGTCCTGAGTCTTACTTCATACAAAAAATGGGACATTGATTTGTATCTGTATATTGTCGCACAGCCGCGCAAAAAAAGCCCCGTACAAAAGTACGGGGTTCAGGCCCTGTTCATAATTATTTTATTATTTTTCGTTCAGCTCCACCACCAGCTTGGCCTCGCTTGCGGTTATGGCGAGCTGGAGCTTGTTCTCCAGATTGGTCTTTTGCAGCATGTTGGAGACATGGTACTTCACCGTCGTCACCTCTATACCCAGCGCCCCGGCGATAGCCCCATACGACATACCTCTCACCAGGCAGCGCAGCACCTTCATCTCGGCGTTGGTAAATTCCGTGCTCCTGGCCGTGCCCACCTCCACCACCGGCGGCGCGTCCGGGAATATATGCTCCCCCGCCATGGTGCGGCGCACCGCCTCCATCAAAAGCTCCTCGTCGGTATCCTTGTACCATAGGCTGTCCGCCCCGGCCTCCCGGGCGCGCCTCAACACCTCGCAGTCCACAAGGGATGTCACCACCACTATTTTTATCTCCGGGTGGCTGGCCTTTATCTTCTCCACGGCGGCGAGGCCGTTTTCCCGCCGCTCGGTCTGCACGTCCATGAGTATCAAATCAATCCTGCAGGCGTCGCATATGTCCGCCGCCCTGTCCGCCCCGGGTATGGAGGACAGCAGCTCATAGCCCTCCTCTTTTTTAATGTAGCTTTCCAGAATGCTGCGCACCAGCTTCTGATCCTCCACTATCATTACGTTTACCATTTGTTTTCCTCCCCGTATGGCAGCGACGCGCTCAGCGCGAAGTTGGGTATGCTCTTTATCCTCATGATGCCCCCAGCGTTCTCTATGCGCCGCCTGAGGGCCGACAGCCCGCCGCCCTCGGTTATTTCGTCATCCGGTACCTTGCCGTCGTTGGTTATGTGTATCGCCCAGCCTCCCCTGTACGGCACGAAGCGGGCGAATATCCGCTTACCCCGGCGTGGCGTATGCAGTTTGAGGTACATTCCCGCATGGCAAGGGCAAATATGTGCCGCATTTCTGCATCCTTTGGCGCGCTTCCCTCCACTATGACCTCCGCCCCAAGCTCCGCCGCCCGGGCCTTGGCGTACTCTATTGCGTCCTCCGGCTCCCCCATGCTGTTGGCTCGGCAGAGCAGTTCTATGGTGCTTTCCCATGCCTCCGCGCTCTCACGTATGGCCTCCATGCTCTCCCCCTGCCTCAATGCCCGGCGGGCCGAAAGTATGGTATGGCCTATGTCGTCGTGTACCCGCAGCTTCATGGCGAGGGTCTCTTCCTCCCGCACTATCTCCGGCATTCTGTCGTACAGCCGCTTTAATCTCAGGTTGGCGTCCTCAAGGCGGGCGTTTTCTTTTCTAAGCTCCTGCTGGAGGGTTACAAGCCTCGTCACGTCCGAGGCGGTGACCTCCGTATAGCTGCCGCCGCTTTTGTCGGTTATCTGCCGCTCAACGAAGCGCAGCACCGTACCGCTTGGAAATTTATATACCCCCATCTCTGCATCCAGCCGCTCTATGGACTCCGGCGGGGTATCAAGGGCCCGGTGCAGCTCTTCCAAGGTCTGCACACCGCTGCCCAACAGCTCCGCGCCCACGCTCAACATGCGCCGGTTCATGAGCCGCACAACGCCCCTCTTATCGAAAAAGCACACCGCCACGGGCAGGTTGTCAAAGCTCTCCTTTATGGAATTCATTCCCCGCCCTCCTTTGGTATGCTGAGAGTAAGGTACTGTATGCCGTCCTCGTCTTTTTCTATTATAACATTCGGGAATTCACAACAGAGCGCCCCCATGTCCTCATGGCAGCAGAGGGCCGCCTTGGCGGTGACAGTGCCCTCTCTTTCCCCTGCGTAGAACAGCAGGGAGGAGAGAGAGGTGAGGCTCATTTCCACCGCCGCCTCGAAAAAATCGTATATCATGTTGCCACATTCAGCCGGGAGCAGCCCCTCCATGTCCGCCCTTACGGTGCATTTTATATTGCATAAGCCCAGCCCCGCAGCGGACTCGTTCAGGCACAGGCTCAGCTCCGCCGCCTCCAGGGTGCCTGTCTGCCGCTCCACGAACATGAGGTTGCTGCGCCGCTTTACATATGTGCCTATCACCACAATGTGGCCCAGCAGCCGCCGTGCCTCCTCGGTATCCTCCGTGGCACGGAGCCGGGAGAGAAGCTTCCGAAGCAGCGCGACCTGCCTTTGAGTCTTCCGCTCCACCATGTCGTATAGTCGGTTTTCCTCGGTGATCTTAAGCCAGTAGGAGCGCTGCTCCGCCTCGGCCTTTAGTACGTCCCCGGTGTCCCGCAATTCGTCCTGCACCGTCTGAAATTGGTCCAGCACGCCCTGCAATTCCGATATGTCCTCCTGCCAGAAAACATAGCCGGAGCTTATTTCCTGCCCCTTGAGCAGGGTGTTTTTATCCAGCTGCACCGGGCCCTCCAACGCCTGCTCCATTTTTTCGAGGCTTATGGGCAATGCGGAGTGGGAGGCGGATTTTACCCGGAACCCGTGGTCGGTTATCTGAGCACCTATGGTGGTGGCGCCGAAGAGCTCATCATAGCCGGTGTTGGACTGTATCAGCCCGCAGCGAATGCAGCCTTCCAACGCTGCCATAATAGCCAGACACTGGAACACAGTCATATCCCCGGCTATAAGGCGAAGCCATTTCACACCGCTTACATAAAGGGCGGTGTATACAAACGACAGCGCCACAGGCAGTATGGGCAGCCACTGGATACGGCTTTTTGGCCTGCGGCATTTTTCAATCATCACAATAATAGTCCCTGCGGCGCAGACCGCCGTCCAGGCCACTACGGCAAAGTACCCGATAGAGTGCGCCGCATTGCCGCCAGTCCATATCTCGGCGTCGGCCGGAAACGCAAAAACCAGCTGGTGCCGGTCGTTGGTCAGCACCATCGCCATAAACGCGAATGTGGGTATATACAGAAGCCGCGTCCAGCCCGGCAGCTTGTAGTTTTCCGGCCTGCCCAGCGACATTGCTGTGAACACCGTTATCAGGGGTATCAGCAGTATGGGTATATAATAGCTGTACCACAGCCTCCGCGCCGAGGCGGCGGATAAGTTAAATTCATATTTGATAGCCCGCTCCGTGAGCCAGAGCAGCATCAGCAGGGCGATAGCTATAAGGTACCGCCGGGTCTGGGCCTGAATTATGCGCCTCTGCACCGACACGCCCCATGCCGCCGTCAGCCCCATGTATATACCGTTCCTTATCATGGAGCTCAGGCCCGGGGCCCACTCGGGGCTGCCCAGGATGCGGGCGGCCATGGCGCAGAGTATCAGCAGCGCCGCTATGCAGCATATGAGGATATCCCTTTTTTTCGCCGCAGATAAGCTCATTGGAACAGCTCCCCGTTATATATTATTAAGTTAAGTATATTTGCTGCTTTGCTCATGGGAATATCATACTATGGGACTTGAAAGGTTGCAAGCGGGGGAAGAGGGAGGGGACTCAGGCTGCGCTGCTCTGTGGCGTGGTGCATACATTTTCCATACCATCAGTTGACAAGGACACACAAGGTTTTAGGAGCCAAACAGCACGGCTTAACTGTGTCGTCCTCATTTGAAATACAACCAGTATTTCTGCACTCGTCCTCCTTGTTCTGCCATACTCTTTGACTTCTAAAACTCGAAGACCCTAAAGAGCTTGTTTTGAGGGCGATCCAAGGCCGAGGAGCGCAGTACTACTGGAGGTAATTCAAGCGACGAGAACGCAGGAGCGTACCAAAACAAGCCTTTAGGGCTTGTGTGCTCTTGTCAACTGATGGTAACGATTATAAAAACTCCCCCAAAAACACCGCGTGCACAACACATTGTGTTGTGCACTGGAGTGTCGAAAAAGTGGCTGAGGGCCACTTTTTCGAGTTTTCTCATTTTTTATAGGCCCAGCAGCCAGCGCCAAACCGGCATATCCCCCGTCTTGGGCAGCACCATCACAGGGTAATCCACCACTATGCGCGCTCCTGCGGAAACAGTATACCAACCGTCCGCGTCGGGCTTCACCACCTTGCCGTTCTCCGTTACGATCACATCGCCGCTGCCCGCAAGCCGGAAGGTGAGCAGGCCGCCGCCCAGCCCGGGGAACTAATAAACCATTCACTGGATGGTTTTTTCCCGCCACAGGCGGGCCGTTCCCTTCTCATCCCTCCTTCTTTTATGCAGCACGAAAAAGAGACCGCAAATGCGATCTCTTTTTCGTGGCGGAGAAGGAGGGATTCGAACCCTCGCGCCAGTCACCCCAGCCTACTCCCTTAGCAGGGGAGCCCCTTACAGCCACTTGGGTACTTCTCCAACTTAATATACTGTTAAAAAACTGGCGGAGAGAGAGGGATTCGAACCCCCGGTGCCTTGCGGCATCACTGGTTTTCAAGACCAGCTCCATAAACCACTCGGACATCTCTCCATATTCAAGCTTTATAATTATAGCAAAGGTTTTTCCCACTGTCAAGCGGGGAGATTTTCCCCAGGCAGGTATATTACGCCGCGGTGCAGGGAATTACTACCTTATAGCACGATAATGCGGGCGGCAAGGCCGCCAATTTGCGCAAAAGGAGCGATTTCCATGACTGACGAAAACAGAAGCCTAAAGGATAAGATCAGGGATTTTTTAGAGGAAAAGGGCGTTTATGTCGTGCTGCTTTCCTCGGTGGCCATAGTCGGCATCGCCGCGGCGGCGGCCTATTGGCCAAAGCAGCAGCCTCAGCCCTCCATAGAGCCTTCTCCCGCCCCCGTTTCTCAAAACGAGGACCAGACACTCAGTGAAGCGCTGCTCTCCACGCCTGTCCCTACGCCCACCGCTTCACCCTCGGCGCTGCCCGACATAACTCCCAATCCTTCCCCCGGGCCATCGGCTACCCATGCCCCCGCCTATGACAAGGTCCCCGCGCCGCTCAAGGGCAAGGTGCAGTGGCGCTTTGCCGTGGATGAGCTGATCTACTCCCGCACTCTGGATCACTGGACCACACACCGGGGCATCGATATATCCTGCGCAAAGGGGGCGGAGGTGCATTGCCCATGGAACGGCAAGGTGGAGGAGATATACGAGGACGACAGCCTTGGCATCACCGTTCGGGTGAGCCACAGCGACGGCCTTGAATCCCTCTACTCCAACCTGCGCACCGGCTGCCCCGTAAAGGCTGGGCAGAGGCTCAACGCCGGCGACCTTATTGGCTATGTGGGCGAAACCGCCGTTGCGGAGTGCGGCGATGGAGCCCACCTCCATTTTGAGGTGCGCAAGGACGGCAGATCCGTAGATCCCGCGGAGTACGTGACGGTGACGGAGTAACTGTCGAAAAAAGGGAAGAACACGGCTATTTTGATACATTTCGCGAGAGCCCCGGGGCTCTCTTTTTTTCTGCGCGCTTGTTTTTTTTCGCGTTTCAGGCTACCATATACACATGAAAGTCATCGAAGATCTTCAGCTCAACGGCCTGTCCATAGTAGTGGACAAGGGAGGCTTCACATACGGCAGCGACGCGGTGCTGCTGGCTAACTTTGCAAGGCCCGGACGGGGGGACAGCTGTCTCGACCTGGGGGCGGGCACGGGCATTTTGGCCATACTGGTAAACGGCAAGACCGGCGCCCGCTTCACCGCCGTCGAGATACAGCAGGCCGCCTGCCAGCTTATGGAGGAATCCATCGCGCTCAACGGCCAGGGCAGAGACATAACCGTGCTGCATGCCGACATACGCAAGCTGGGTGAGCTTTTGCCGGCCGGCAGCTTCGACGGGGCAGTTTGCAACCCGCCCTACTTTTCCGGCGGCACGCGAAGCGAAAATCCCGCCGTGGCCCTTTGTGTCCATCAGGACGAGTGCGGCATTTACGACGTGGCCCGGTGCGCGGGGCGGCTGCTGAAAAACGGCGGCAGGCTATGGCTGTGCTATCCCGCCTCCCGCCTTGCGGAGTGCTTCCACGCCATGGTGGAAAGCAGGCTTCAGCCAAAGCGGCTGCGGCTCATCGATGGAAAAAACGGCCCCTACCTCGCCCTTATGGAATGCGTAAAGGGCGGCAAGACAGGCCTTATTATAGAAAGGAATTGACGAAAAACCCACATGCTTCAGCCCAAGCTTTACCTTTGCCCAACCCCCATAGGAAACATGGAGGACATGACGCTGCGCGCCCTCAGGGTACTGAGGGAGTGCCATAGGATATACTGCGAGGACACCCGCAACACCGGTGCCATGCTGTCAAGGCTGGGGATATCCAAGCCCCTCATATCCTGCCACGAGCACAACGAGGAGGGCAGGGCGGAGGAGATCGCAGGGCGGGTGGCGGAGGGCGAGGCTATCGCCTTCGTATCCGACGCCGGGCTGCCCGGCATATCCGACCCCGGGGAGCGGCTGGTGGCCGCCTTCATACAAAGGGGGCTGCCCTTTGAGGTGCTGCCCGGGCCCTCCGCGTCCCTTACTGCGCTGGTTCTTAGCGGGCTGCCCGCGAAGGAAGCCTGTTTCGTGGGTTTTTTGCCCCGCACCGGCAAGGAGCGCCGGGAGGCCGTCGCCCGTCTGGCACGGCATAAGGGCACGCTGATAATATACGAAAGCCCGCTCAGGGTAGCCGAGACCGCCGCCGAGCTTGCCTCAGCCTGGGGCGACCGCAAGGCTGTCCTGTGCCGGGAGCTTACCAAATTATACGAGGAGACGGTGCGCTCCACCCTTTGTGGACTTGCCGGCACGTATGCTCATAAGCCCCCAAAGGGCGAGACGGTGCTAGTCATCGCAGGGGCGGGGGATGAAAGCTCCGGAGCAAGCCTTGAAGATACGCTTAAGCGGCTGCTGGGGGAGGGCGTCAGCGCCAAGGATGCGGCAAAGCAGGCCAGCGCCCTGCTGGACGTTCCCCGGAACGAGGCGTACAGGATGGCGATGGAGCTGAAGGAAACGGGGGTATGATATTAAACTCCGGTGATTGAGCAGATAAGAATGTTTGTGGAAATGTGGGGATTCCGGCGTTTGCTGTTAAGCTCCAACGCCCGTATTATCTCCAACGCTCCTTATGCCTGCGGCGCGGGATTCCAGCTTTCGCTATTAAGCTCCATCTCTGTTATCATCTCCGGCTTTTCTTTTTGCCTGCGGCGCGGGATTCCAGCTTTCGCTGTTAAACTCCATCTCTGTTATCATCTCCGGCTTTTCTTTTTTCCTGCGGCGCGGTACTTTCGTGGGCCGAAAGTACCCAAAGGCCCCCGCTTTCTTAAAAGAAAGCTCTCAAAGAACTAAAAACATCTTCCCCTGTTGCCCATCTCCGGTATCTCTTTCCCGTCGCTGCTCAGAATTCAGCATGGTCGTTCTTCCTCGCTTACGCCGCCCAGCGTGCGCCTTCGCTCCTCGAACTCCCTGCTTTATTCTGCTTGCGCCGTTCTATCAAAGAATCCATCTGGCGGGAATCAGGCGGCGGCAATTAAAATCAGAAGATAGAATCAACTCCCGCCGGAATCGCTCCGGCGGGAGCTGGGTAAAAGTATTTTTATTTTTCTCTTTGGGCTTTTCTTTTCTCTTTGCTTCTTTTCTCTTTTCTTTTCTCCCGAAAAGAAAAGAGAAAGAAGAGAATCGTTATTCCCGGTTCGCCAGCATTTCCTTGGTCTTCATAAGGCGGGTGGTGTTGCCCCTGTCGTTTTCGTCCAGCTTCATCTTGATCTCCCTGATAGCCTCGTCGAACTGGGGTATCATGACGTACTCCAGGGCGTTGACGCGGCGGCGGGTCTTTTCTATCTCGTCCGCCAGGGAGTTGCATATCTTTTCCACCTCTGCAAGCTCTATGAGCATGGGCAGCACCTCTGCGAAGGCGGATACGGCGGAGTCCAGCTCCGCAGAGGTGTTCATGAATCCATAAGGGTAGTCAAAGGTATCGGAAGTCTCAAGGGACAGCTTTGGCATCTTCAGCGACAGCACGTGCTGGGTATCCACGGATACCGTGGCGGGGCGGGCGGGGTAGGCGAGGGCTTCTTCTATTGCCTCTCCGCTCATCTCGGCCCTTGCCAGCACGAACTGCCCCATTGCGGCGGAAAGCTTTTGCTCCACCTGCTCCCGCAGTTCCTTATTGCGGCGGGCGTAGGCTATGAAGCGGCGAACCATCTCGTCCCGCTTGTCTTTCATAAGCTTATGACCCCTGGCTGCCACCTTGCGTTTCTTCTTAAGGTTGGTCAGCTCCATGCGGGTCGGCTTTACTTGAAGCTGTGCCATAGGCTATTCCTCCGCTTTGGGCAGGTACTTATCCAGATATTCGTCCCTTATGCGCTTAAGCTCGGCGCGGGGCAGTATGGAGAGCAGCTTCCAGCCCAGATCCAGAGTTTCCTCTATGGAGCGGTTGGTATAGAAGCCCTGTGACACATACTCCTCCTCGAAGGCGTCCGCAAACTTGGCGTACAGCTTATCCGTATCGGACAGGGCCGCGTCGCCCAGTATTACCGCAAGCTCCTTTGCGTCCTTGCCCCTGGAATACGCGGCAAAGAGCTGGTTCATGGTGTCGGCGTGATCCTCCCGGGTCTTGCCCCGGCCTATGCCCTTATCCTTCAGGCGGGACAGGGAGGGCAAAACGTTTATAGGCGGCGTGACGCCCTTTCTGTGCAGCTCACGCCCCAGAATTATCTGTCCCTCGGTTATGTAGCCGGTAAGGTCGGGTATGGGGTGGGTGATGTCGTCCTCCGGCATGGACAGTATGGGTATCATGGTGATGGAGCCGGGGTTGCCCTTTATGCGGCCTGCCCGCTCGTACATGGTGGCAAGGTCGGTATACAGGTAGCCGGGGTAGCCGCGGCGGCCGGGAACCTCCTTGCGGGCAGCGGATACCTCACGGAGGGCCTCCGCGTAGTTGGTTATATCCGTGATTATTACCAGCACGTGCATGCCAAGGTCGTATGCAAGATACTCCGCGGCGGTGAGCGCCATGCGGGGAGTGGCTATGCGCTCTATGGCGGGGTCGTTGGCAAGGTTTATGAAGGTGACGGTACGGTCTATGGCGCCGGTGGCCCTGAAGTCGGAGGTGAAAAAGTCCGCCTCCTCAAAGGTTATGCCTACGGCGGCGAATACTACCGCGAAGCCCTCGCCGGTGCCCCGCACCTTAGCCTGACGGGCTATCTGGGCCGCAAGGTTTGCGTGGGGCAGGCCGGAGCCTGAGAACACCGGCAGCTTCTGGCCGCGTACCAGCGTGTTCAGGCCGTCTATTGCGGAAATGCCGGTCTGTATGAACTCGTTGGGGTAGTCCCTCGCGGCGGGGTTTATGGGCGCGCCGTTGATGTCCAGCCGCTTTTCGGGTATGAGCTCGGCGCCGCCGTCTATGGGCCTGCCCATGCCGTCGAATACCCTTCCCAGCATATCCGGCGCAACTGCCAGCTCTATGGAGTGGCCCAGGAATTTCGCGCTGGAATCGGTTATGCGCAGTCCCTGACTGCCCTCGAAGAGCTGCAGCAGCGCCTTATCCTGATTTATCTCAAGCACCTTGCCCCGGCGTATCCTTCCATCGGACTGCTCTATCTCCACCAGCTCGTCGTACTTTACGCCCTCTACCTGATCCACCAGCATAAGGGGGCCGGCAACTTCCCTGATGGTCTTGTATTCCTTGCGCATTATGCTTCGCCTCCTTCCGTAAGCTCCCGGATCTCCGCGTTGAGCTTTGCGGTTATCTCCTCATACCTCTCGGCGCACTTATCCTCCTCGGTATACTTGAAGCGGCCTATGTCCTCCCGGACGGGCAGCGCCGCAAGCTTATTGAAGGAAGCGTCCTTTGAAAGGGCGTCCAAGCTCTTTTCGTAGTAGCCTATTATCAGCCGCAGCAGCATGGCCTGCTTTGCGGGAGAGGTGTAGGTATCCACCTCATGGAAGGCGTTCTGATGCAGGTAGTCCTCTCTTATGGAGCGGGTGGCCTCCAGGGTGAGCCTGTCTTTGTAGCTCAGGGCGTCTATGCCCACCAGGCGGACTATCTCCTCCAGCTCGCTCTCCTCCTGCAGCATGTTCATGACCTTCTGCACCATGGCGGTCCAGTCGGGGTCCACTTCCTTATTGAACCAGGGCTCCAGACGGTCCAGATACAGGGAATATGAGGTCAGCCAGTCTATGGCGGGGAAGTGGCGGGCGTATGCCAGCTTTGCGCTCAAGCCCCAGAACACCTTTACGGTGCGGAGGGTCGCCTGGGATACCGGCTCTGAAATATCGCCGCCCGGAGGGGAAACGGCGCCTATAGCCGTGACCGCGCCAGTGCGGCCCTCCGTACCTAACGTCACAACGGAGCCCGCCCTCTCGTAGAACTCCGCCAGACGGCTGCTCAGGTATGCGGGGTAGCCCTCCTCGCCGGGCATCTCCTCCAGACGGCCGGACATCTCCCGCAGCGCCTCTGCCCAGCGGCTGGTGGAGTCGGCCATTATGGCCACCTTGTAGCCCATATCGCGGAAGTACTCCGCTATGGTGATGCCGGTATATATGCTGGCTTCACGGGCCGCAACCGGCATATCCGAGGTGTTTGCTATAAGCACCGTGCGCTTCATGAGCGAAAGGCCTGTGCGGGGGTCCTTCAGCTCCGGGAACTCCATCAGAACGTCGGTCATCTCGTTGCCCCGCTCGCCGCAGCCCACGTATACGATTATGTCCGCGTCGGCCCACTTTGCGAGCTGATGCTGAACCACCGTCTTGCCGCTGCCGAAGGGGCCGGGAACTGCCGCCACGCCGCCCTTGGCTACCGGGAACAGGGTGTCTATAACCCGCTGTCCGGTTATCATGGGCTCGGTAGGGGCCATCTTCCTTGCGTAGGGCCTGCCTATACGCACCGGCCACTTCTGCAGCATGGGCAGCTCTACCGTCTCCCCCTTACTGGTGACGAGCTTGGCTATGGTCTGTACTACGTTGGCCTCGCCGGAGTGTATCCAGGTGAGCTGGCCCTCCACATTTGGAGGCACCATTATCTTATGGAGCACCGCTTCCGTCTCCTGTACGGTGCCCAGGATATCGCCGGGCTTCAGTATATCGCCTATCTGTGCCGCAGGCTGGAAATCCCAGAGCCTTTCGTGGTCTATGGAGTCCACCCGGATACCGCGGGTTATCCTGTCCCCGGCCAGCTCCTGAATTTTATTGAGCGGGCGCTGAATGCCGTCGTATATGGATTCTATAAGTCCGGGGGCAAGCTCTACCGACAGGGGAGCGCCGGTGGATTCCACAGGCTCTCCGGGGCCTATGCCGCCGGTCTCCTCGTATACCTGTATGGAGGCCTTATCCCCGCGAAGCTCTATTACTTCGCCTATGAGGTGCTTTTCGGATACGCGGACCACGTCGTACATGTTTACGTCCGCCATGCCGGAAGCCACTATCAGGGGGCCCGATACCTTAACTATGGTTCCTTTAACTGCCATATTTATTTATCCTCCGAGAATAGTATATCCGCGCCTATAGCCTTTTCCACGTTGGCCTTTATGGCTGCCATGGCCACGCCGGAAGGGCCGTGGGAATCCGGAATGGGTATTATTGCGGGGAATGTCTCCGTCTTGAATTTGTTTATGGCCTCGCTGCACTGGGCGTATACCGGCTCGGTCAGAAAAATGACCTTGCAGCCCTCCCTGGCAAGCCTGTATATAAGCCTGTTTGCCCTTTCGCCGTCCGTCTCGTCAAACACGCCGAGGCCTACGGCCTTGCCTATGAGCACCGAGTCCCTGTCGCCTATCATGGCGATATCCGTGCGTTTATCCATACAGTTCACCCAGCCTTTCGGTTATCACCTTATCCGGCAGGTTATTGCGCTTTGCGGTGATTATGAGCCTAAGGCACTTTGCCTCCTGCTCCCGGCCTATAAGATAGCCTATCAGCGGCTCTATGCCGCCCTCGGCGAACTTTGCCCCTTTAAAAAGGGATATGAGGTAATTGTCCCGCTGGCGCTCCAGCTCTGTGAGCCTGCCGCTCCTGCCGTATTCCTCAAGGCCCTTGAGCATACGCTCCCTTGCGGGGCCTGCGGCAGCCCTTGCCATGCCCTCCTCCGGCCCGTCAAAGCACTGTATGAGCAGCCTGTGGGATACGTATCCCTCCGGCATGAGAGACGCCTTGAGTTTATCCGCGCCGGCGCCCATATTGCGCATGCGAAGCATCGTCAGCAGGTTGGTGAAGTCCGCAAGGCCCTTGAAATACTCAAGGGAGGCGCCCTTTGCGTTGTTCAGGCAATGCTCAAGGTACGCCCGGTCTATCTCGGTGGATATCCTGCCCGGGTCTATCTCCCCGGAGAAGGACTGCTCAAGGGCGTTGAGCCGCTTGGTAAATTCCTCCGGCAGCTCCCTGTAATCTGCGTTGTGTACCATGCGGATAATGTCGTCCTTGGGGTATACTCCCTTCATGAGGGCGGGGGAGTCCGCTGTGCCGGTAAGCCGCTGCTTTATGAGCAGCTTCAGGTTGTTGGCGTCCCCCTTGAGTATGAACAGGTCCGTCTGCTCCGGGCTGAAGGTAACTTCGTTTATAAGGGCGTAGGCGTCGGAAAGCTCCTTTGCGATCATCCTGTCCCCGTCGGAAAGCTGAGGGTCGGAAATCCCGCCGTAGCCCATGTCCCCCAATGCCCTCATCACCTCGGCGGGGCTGGCCTCGGCCATTCTCGCCATGCGTTCGGGCTTTACCATGTCCTTTTCGTGCACCCTTATGCGGGTAACTGCGTAAACAGGGCTTTTCTGTGGCATACAGGCCCTCCTTTACTCGAACAGCACGCGGGCCGCTTCGCTTTCCCGCCTTTCACGGAAGTCACGGAGCATGGCCTCAAAGGTGCAGTCCGTCTCGTATCCGCAGCCCAGCAGCCTGAAGCCGCCCCCCGCCTCTATATCCGCGCCCAGCTCCACGGGGCGGGGGAGGGAGGGGTTCTGCTTTTCTATAAGCGAGGCGAGCCTTGCCCTGTCAGGCTTTGCCGGGCGCAAGGTTTCTCCGCCCTTTACGTTTTCCCTTATCATAAGGCTGAGCAGCGCTTCCCGCTTTTCGCCCTCCAGGGCGCAAAGCTCCTTTTCAGCCAGCTCGAAGGCCGCGTCCAGCACCCGGCGCTTTTCCCTGAGGGCGGTCTTGCGGCTGTCCAGCGCGCCGTTGGTACGGCTGCGCTCTATTATATCCGCCGCTGCCTTTTCAGCCTTTTTCGCGTATTCTATATTGAGCCTCTCAGCCTCGTCCTCGGCCTGGGAGCTTATGGCCCCCGCCTTCGCATCCGCCTCCATTATGACGCGGCCGGCCTCGGCTTCCGCCTCCTCCACTATGCGTGAGGTGAGCTTTTCAGCCCCGAAATTAGTTTCCTGTGCCATAAGCCGCTCCGGTTTAGACCTGTACGCCGTTTACAAGCAGGAAGGAGAACAGCAGGGCCAGCACCGCGTAGGTCTCGACCATGACCGTGAAGATTATCGCCTTGCCCGCCTCGGAGGGGCGCTTGCCCACCATGGCTATGCCGCTCGCGGCCACCTTGCCCTGCGCTATGGCGGAGAGCAGGCCGCCGAAGGCTATGGGCAGGGCCGCAAGGAAGAGCGACATGCCCGCCTCGGGGGATATCGCGGAGCCCGCGCCCAGAAGGTTAGCCTTGCTGGCGATAACGAAGCCTATGAGCAGGCCGTATATGCCCTGGGTGCCGGGGAGGAGCTGGAGCACCAGCACCGAGCCGAACTGGTCGGGATCCTCGGCTATCACCGCCGCGCCAGCCTGGCCGGCGTGGCCCACGCCCACCGCGGAGCCTATGCCCGCGAACAGCGCCGCAAATACCGCGCCCAGCCCCGCGAGGAGCTGACCGTTCTGGTTCAGTGAAGCGAAAAATTCAGAAAGACTCATTGTGTTTAACCTCCGAAAAAATGTTGATAGTTATTCTTTTTTTATTATAAGCGGCCTCCCGCTTTATTTGACGTTGACGTACTTTGTCTCGTACCTCAGCGGCGTGAACGCCTTGCCCCCCGCCTCGTAGAACTTGCCGAAGAACTCCACGTACTGGAGCCTCGCGGTATGCACGAAGCAGCCCAGGGTGCTTATGAGCATCATAAACACGTGGAGCGCCACGGACAGCACCGTGACTATTATAAAGCCCACGAGCATCAGCGCCGGGTTCCCCTTGAAGGAGGCGAAGAGCATATCCCAGCAGAGGGTGTTCAGCACCATGCCTATGACGCCGGTGGAAAGGCCAAGGGCGAATATACGGGCGTAGGAGAGCACGTCTCCCAGCCACGAGGTCACGTCGTACAGCTTGCCCGCGCCGGATATGAGCCTTCCGGCGATGTTCTTCTTTGACCGCCCTGCGAACAGGAACACCAGCACCGCAGACACTATGGCCAGCCACTTGCCGAACTCCGCAACGCCCTGGGGCAGCCCTGCCATGGGCGCCGCCTGCATGATGAGTCCGGAGACTATGAATATCCAGCACATATTGTCTATGAGCGCGCCCATGTAGTCCTTGTGCTTCAGGCAGTTCCAGGTGGCTATCAGCACGGCGTAGAACATGTGTATTATGCCGAAGGCGGCGCACACCATGAGCATGCCCATGGGGTTCGTCGAGGAATCTATGAGGGGGAAGGTATTTTCAAGGGCGGTGCCCCTGAATATCACCGGCCAGCCCACGCCCGCGCAGGTTCCGAACAGCAGCCCCATGAATATCGTGGATATGCCGCCCTGCATGAGCACGCCGGCAAGGTTCTTCATCATGCCGGTGGGCTTTAGGTATTTCAGAAACGCCCAGGCCCCCAGCGCGAGCACCGCGCCGTAAACGCTGTCCGAAAGCATCATGCCAAAGAAGATGAAGTAAAAGGGTGCCATCAGCGGCGTGCCGTCTATCGTGCCGTAGGCCGGCAGGGAATAGAGGTTTGTAACCGCCTCATAGGGGGTGATCAGCCTGCTGTTTTTGAGCACAGTAGGCACCGCGTCTCCCTCGGAGGGATCCTCAAAGACGAGATAATAAACGTCCGTGATCTTTTCGATCTCCCGGCGCACCTTTTCCGTCATGTCCTCCCGGACCCAGCCTGTGAGCAGAAACGCGGTATTGGTATGAGCCAGCGCTTCCTTGCTCTGCTCCCTGTCCCGGTCTATGGCCGCGCCGTCCAGCGCCCTGCGTATTTCCTCCCGCTTGGGTGCGAAGGCTGCAAGCCGGGCTTCCAGCTGTGCCCTTTCCGCCTCCAGCGCTTCTATCTCCGTCCTGAGCCTCTGTATATTCTCCGAGGCGGTGCCCCTGATATCCCCGAAGCACTTCTCCTGAAAGCCGGTGGCCCTTATGGAGGGCGCTATTCCAGCATACTCCTCATTGGGGCATATCACCAGAGCCGCCCGCTCCTTATCGCCGCCGTAAAGCTGCACCAGCGCGCCGGTCTCCATGAGCGCCTTAACGCCCTCTGCCGGAACCGTGCCGGTCATCACCTTTATGCTTGCGGTGGAATGCACCTTCTCCAGCGGGTCTGTCATATCCGCCCAGGGAAGCAGTGAGCCGAGCTGTAATCTGCGCTTCTCGGTATCGCTGCCGTTCTGGGCTATGCGCCTTTGCAGCCCCTCCAGCTCGGCACAGATCTCCAGTGCCGGCTGTATATCCTCCTCAAGCTCCTGCCGCGTAGCCTCGGGCTTGGGGCCGAAGCCTGCCTTCCCGGCGTAGGGCTTGAGCAGCTCCTCGGCGCTTTGCAGCCGCTGGACCCTTCCCTCGGCTGCGGCCGAGGACTGTTCCCCTTCGCCTATGGAAATGAGCTGTACCGCGCAAATTGACTGGAGGGCCTGCAATATGGCCTCCCGGTGCTCCAGAAGGGCAGCCAGAGTCAATTTCTTCATTGGTACTATCATGCCTTGATTACCTCTCTGACAATGTATTCCGCGGCGGCGCGCAGCCTGGCCTCGGCCCTTGCGCATTCCTCCGCCGCCTCTTTATCCGCCCGGGCGGTCAGCTCCGCCGCCAGCGCGGCTCCCTGCTTCTCCGCCTCGTCCTTTGCCCTCTGTATCATGGCGCGCCCTGCGTCATGGGCCTCCTTTATGGTCTCCCCACGGCGCGCCTCCGCATCGTCCGTTATTTCCTTTGCCCTTGCGGCAGCCTGTTTTTTCAGCTCCGCACCCTTCGCCTCAGCCTGGGTTATACATTCAATAATGGTCGGCAATGTACCTTACCTCCTTCTTATAATGTGTATGTTAAAAAGCTCAAGCTTTAATATATTTTCTTATAAAACCGCGGTTAACGGCAAATTTTTGACTTAAAATGCAAATGACAGGTTTTATATTTTTTTGTTTTACATAATTTTATCCCATTGATGAAGAATCTGCAATAGACAATTTTAAAATTTTGTTATAAAAATAACAAATGAAATTTATGAGAGAGGGTACTGTTCATTTTTTGAAATATATAAATAAATATGTAGAGTAGTGGACGGACATTAATGAATAATTACAGCATTAAAGTCCAAAAAACGCCCGGCGGAACCGGGCGTGTCAGATATACCTTTTTCTGAATCAGCTGCGGGCCTTCAGCAGCACGTACAGCTTGCTGGTGGCATTGCTGTTGTTTTCGTATTTGTCGCCGCAGGTGATGAGCATGGCGTACTTGCCGCCGTCGCTGTAAGTGACGTCCGGGTTTATCCAGCCCTTGTTGGCCTTATCCGCGGCGTAGCTCAGCTGGGTGCTGACATAGCTGGAGGCGCTGGTTCCCCAGGGCCTTGCGTTATAGGCGAGTATGCCGGTGCTCTGGTTGGGGCCGATCTCGTAAAGGCACATTATGTCCCATTTACTATACCCGTCCAGCTTCATGGTTATGCTGGTGGTATTGAATTTGCTGCCGCAGGAGCCGCCGCAGCCCTCGCACCTGCTCTTGCCTATGAGGGCGTTCTGCACGTGATGCAGGTTGTGAAAATACTTGCCCCTGCCGCCCCGGACGTTGTGCCCCAGCACGGAATGTACCTGAGAGCCCTTAGCGGTGAGGGTATGGACGTATTCATAGTGTCCCTTGCGGTTCTCGGCGGCGTAGTAGTATTTGGTGCCCGCGCTGTTGGTATAGTTGCCGTAGATGGTATAGGTTTTCGCTCCGGGTATCTTTATGCTGCCCCACTTTTCGCTCGCCGCGCCGTGGCCTGTTTCGGTGGCGCCGCTGGTAGCTCTGTTCAGCTTGCTGGCGCTGTCGGCGCTGCCTGCGCCGGTATCAGCGCTGGAGTTGGGAGCCTGTATGGTAAAGTCGGCCTTCTTTACAAAGCCCTTAGTCCCGTCATATTCCGCATAGTACCAGTCGCCTGACTCGCCTAACAGCGAAAACGCCGCGCCCTTTGCGTGCTTTACCTTCCTTGCTACGTTGGAATCGCTATCGGCGGGCTTTGCGGGTATATTGGGCGAGGTGCGCATATATATGGCGCTGTCGTTGGATATGCCGGTCTTGGGGGCGCTGAAGTATTGTACGTTGTTGGCGTTGGCGCTGGGGGCCGGGGTGGCTGCCGGGGTCTTGTCCGTCAGCTCAAAGTCCTTGGCACGGACAAAGCCCTTCTTGCCCTCGTATTCTATATAGAAGTACTTGCCCGTAGCGTCCTCTCCCAGCACGCTCACGGTTTTGCCTTCCATATGCCTGAGCTGTACCGCACCGTCGGTATCCTTTGCAGGGATGTCCCGCAGGTATATTGTGCTGTCCTCGGATACCCCAGTCCTTGGTGTGGGGTAGGGGGTGTAACCTGCCTCCGCAAGGGCATGGGCAAGGGACAGCACTGTAAACAGCGCCATTGCCAGCGACGCCAGCCTGAGTGATGTTCTTTTCATCGTTTTTCTTCCTTCCGTATAAAAATTTCTCCCGAGTTGATTTTAAAGGCCGATTGTCGGTCGGCCCCTAAAAATACATTATTTTGCTTTATTTTGTTCCGAACAGCCTGTCGCCTGCGTCGCCGAGGCCCGGCACTATATAACCGTGGTCGTTAAGGTGATCGTCCACGTGAGCTACGAATATATCCACATCGGGGTGAGCCTTCTGTACCGTCTCGATTCCCTCGGGGGCGGCTATGAGGTTGACCAGCTTTACATTCTTGCCCCCTGCGCGCTTAACTACGTCAATGCCCGCGTTGGCGCTGCCGCCGGTAGCCAGCATGGGGTCTACTATAATGATATCCCTCTCGGAAATATCGGAGGGCAGCTTGCAGTAGTAGTCCACGGGCAGAAGCGTCTCGGGGTCCCGGTAAAGGCCTATGTGGCCTACCTTGGCGGCGGGTATGAGGTTCATCATGCCGTCTACCATTCCCAAGCCTGCGCGCAGTATGGGAACTATTGCCAGCTTCTTGCCGGCCAGTACCTTGGTATGGGCTGTAGCTACGGGAGTTTCTACCGTAGCGTCCTCCAGCTGAAGGTCACGGGTCGCTTCATAGGCCAGCAGGGTAGCCAGCTCCTCTACCAGAGCGCGGAACTCCTTGGTGCCGGTGGTCTTATCCCTGAGCAGGGTCAGCTTATGCTGTACCAGAGGGTGGTCGATTACGACGAGTTTACCCATTTTTGTGTATTGCTCCTTTCGGTTTATAGGTTAGTATATTGAATCAAAAATCCAACGCGATTTTATTTTGCTCTTTCCAATTCCGTTATTTTGTTTATCCTGTCAATGTGTCTTTTTCCGTTGGAAAAGTCAGTCTCAAGAAATGCCTTTACTATTCCCCTGGCAAGCTCGCCTCCTATGATGCGCGCACCCATCGCCAGCATGTTTGCGTCGTTGTGCTCCCGGGTCAGCCGGGCCATTACCGGGTCGGTGCAAAGGCCGCACCGCACGCCCTTTATCTTGTTTGCGGCAATGGAGATGCCTATGCCGGTTCCGCATATCAATATGCCCCTGTCCATCTCTCCCGAAACCACTGCCCTTGCGCAGGGGGCGGCATAATCCGGATAATCCACGTTGTCCTCCGAATAGGTGCCGAAGTCGGTCACGGTGTGGCCGAGGCTTTCGATGTATGGCTTTATTTCTTCCTTGAGCTTGTACCCGCCGTGGTCGGCGGCAATGGCGATCTTCATGGCAACTCCTTTGGTCATATAGTTTTAAATCCCGCGCTCCTCAATAACCTGTTCATGTACGCAAGGCCCATGTCCGTCTCCGGCAGCGCCTCGCAGAGTATTACGTCCGCTTTGCATTCCTGGGCGCGGAACTGTGCAAAAAGGCTCTCGCAGAGGGTAAGGGGATTTTTTCTCTCGCCTATTATAACATACCTTTTCCCCCTGTAGAAACAGCGAGTTTCCTCGGTGGCGAAAATTATGCAGGTCAGGCCCTCCGCCTCCCTTCTTTCGTACTCGGCTATGAGCTTTGCCGCCATATCCGGCAATGAGCCTGTGCCTACGATAACCTGGGCGTCGGGGGCGTAATGCTTGTACTTCATGCCGGGGGAGGCCGCGGCTTCCCCCTGCTTCAGGGGGGCTAAAACGGCGGGGGAAAGGTTTACCGGGCCTATTACGGCTTCCAGCATTTCCCGGGTAATACCGCCGGGACGGAGTATGGTGACGGCGCCTCCCATGAGGGACACCACGGTGGACTCCACGCCTATATTGCAGGGGCCGCCGTCTATTATTACGTCTATTTTCCCGTTCATGTCCGCCTTGACGTGATCGGCGGTGGTGGGGGAGGGCTTGCCGGATAAATTCGCGCTGGGTGCGGCTATGGGCACCCCTGCGGCGCGTATGAGAGCCAGCGCCGTCCTGTTGTCGGGCATACGTACGGCAACCGTATCAAGACCCCCCGTGACTTCCTCCGGCACCCTGCTGCTTTTCAGGTATACCATGGTCAGCGGCCCCGGCCAGAACTCGTCCATCAGCAGCCTTGCCCTTTCCGGAACCGACTTCCACAGATCCTTCAGGTCGCTCTTTTTTGCGATATGCAGTATCAGCGGGTTGTCGTTGGGCCGGCCCTTGGCCTCGAATATCTTATTTACCGCCTCACCGTCAAGGCCGTTGGCCCCAAGACCGTAGACGGTCTCGGTAGGGAAGGCCACCAGGCCCCCTGAGCGTATTACGCTGCCTCCCAGCTTTGTGCCTGCCTCGGGCTGTTTGACGGCATTGAAGTATTGAGTCTCCAATTATTCCGCCTCCCCGGTGAGCTGGGCTGTGCGCTCCGCCAATATCAGCGCGTCTATCATCTCGTCCATGTCCCCGTCAAGGAAGGCCTCGAGACGGTACAGCGTCATGTTTATCCTGTGGTCCGTGACCCGGCCCTGGGGGAAGTTGTAGGTGCGTATCCGCTCGCTGCGGTCGCCGCTGCCCACCATGCTGCGGCGGGCGGAGGCCTCCGCGCTCTCCTTTTCCTTGAGGAAATGCTCGTATATGCGGGACTTGAGCACCTTCATGGCCTTGTCCTTGTTCTTGTGCTGGCTGCGCTCGTCCTGGCACTGGACCACTATACCCGTGGGTATATGGGTGATGCGTATGGCGGATTCCGTCTTGTTTACGTGCTGTCCGCCCGCGCCGCCTGAGCGGTAGGTGTCTATCTGAAGGTCCTTGGGGTCTATCTCCACCTCCACATCCTCAGCCTCCGGCATTACGGCGACTGTCGCGGCGCTGGTGTGTATGCGGCCCTGGGATTCAGTCTCCGGCACACGCTGGACGCGGTGAACGCCGCTCTCGAACTTGAGCCGCGAATAGGCGCCCCTGCCGATTATGTTCAGCACTACTTCCTTTACGCCCCCTGCCTCGGTGGTGTTTTCGTTCATGTATTCCATTTTATAGCCGTGGCGCTCTGCATAGCGCTGGTACATGCGCAATAGATCTGCGCCGAAAAGCGCCGCCTCGTCGCCGCCTATGCCTGCGCGTATTTCCAATATTACGTTTTTCTCGTCGTTGGGGTCCTTGGGCAGCAGCATTATCTTCATATCCTCTATGAGCTTCCGCTGCTTTTCCGCAAGCTCAGCCATCTCCAGGTGCACCATTTCCTTCATCTCGGGGTCAAGGTGCTCCTCCAGCATGGCCTTGCAGTCCGCTTCGGACTGCACTGCGGCGGTATACTCGTCAAAGGCGTTGACTATCTCCTCAAGCTGGCTGTGCTCCTTTACCATCTCCCGCCAGGCGGCCTGATCGTTCATTGCGTCCGGGGCTGAGAGGGCTGCGGTCAGCTCCTCGTAGCGTCTTTTCAGTGCGTTAAGCTTGTTTATCATATTCCTCCGTCCATTCTATAAGCCCTGCGTCCTCAAGGCCGCATATTTTCACAACGTGGTCGAATGCCCTTTGGGTCTTTTTCAGCTCCCCCTCGCTCAGCGGCTCGACGCCGGTGCGCTTTGCTTCCTCCGCCCAGCAGGGTATGGGCTGATGCAGCCGCCTGCCGCCGGCCTTCTGTATTATGCAGGCGGTGGGCAGGTAGCTCATCTCGATGCTTACGCCGCTCTCGTCCTTTTTCACATCCAGCCGCAGAAACAGGCCGTACTCGGTATTCTGCCCCGCCATGTTGGATATGAAGTTGCTCATGGAGTAGGCGACAGGCACTCTGCGCCCGTCCTCCGCCGTTATCCATTCAAAGGGCTCGGCGCAGTGGGGGTGGCTGCCTATCACTGCGTCCGCGCCCCAGTCCGCAAGCATTTGGGCGTACTCCCGCTGCCGCCTGACCGGGCTGTCCATATACTGCTCCCCCCAGTGGGGGAAGGCTATGACCACCTCCGCGCCCGCCCTTTTGCAGACTGCTATCTCCTTTTGTATGCGCTCCCGCTGGGATACCCGCCCCACGGCCCAGCTGTCGCCCCCCAGCCTTGCGTCATAGCTGTTCACGCTCTCGGTCATGGCCACAAAGCCGAAGGTGATGCCGCCCGCCGTCATTATGCAGGGGGCGTCCCGCTCCTCCTCGCTTAAATACGTCCCGGTCTGGGCAAGCCCGGCGGCTCTAAGCGTCTCTATCGTGCGGAAAAGCCCCTCCTTGCCCCTGTCCAGGCAGTGGTTGTTGGCGGTGGTCAAAAGGTCGAAGCCCACGGCCCTGAGGTTTTCCGCAAGCTCGTCCGGCGCGTTGAAGGTCTGGTAGGGCTGCCTGGGGTTGGGGTTATCCTCGGTTGGGGGCGGTGCGGCGGGCCGCCTTTGGGTATAGCCCGCGGCCTCCCCCGCAAGGGTGCATTCGAAATTGCCCGCCATTATGTCAACGGAGGAAAAGAGGGGCTCCATGGCGTAAAAGCTGGGCCTGAAGTCGTACCCTTCGGCGGTTTTCGCCCCCTGTATCTGGCTCGTCATCATCAGTATGTCCCCCACTATGCCCACGCTGGCCCGGTATACCTCCGGCTCCGGCGAGGGGGAGGGGGTTGGCGCGCTTTGCGCTTCGCTTATGGGAGGCTCCGGCTGGGTATCCAAGCCATCCGGCAAGGCCGCGCTTACGGCGCAGCCGGTGAGGAGCATCATCGAAAGCGCGATAGGTAAAAGCCTTTTCATCCTCTCACAGCCACCACCCTTTCTATTCCGCAAATGTCCTTTATTATCTCCGCTTTCGGGAACATCGCCGCCACGTCCGCCGCCTGCCCCGCGCCCACCTCCATGAGCAGCGCGCCGCCGGGGGAGAGATGCGCGGCATGATCCCGGGATATCCGGCGGTAAAAGTCCAGCCCGTCCGCGCCGCCGTCCAGCGCAAGCGCCGGCTCCCGCTTCACCTCGGCCTGCAATGAGGCAAGCTCCGAGGTGGGTATATAGGGTGGGTTTACGCAGATCATATCGTAGCTTCCGGATATATTGCCGAACATGTCGGTCAATACGAAGCTGCCCGATACGCCGTTGAGGGCGGCGTTTTCCCGGGCAAGGGCGAGGCAGTCCGGGCTTATATCGGCAAAGGTCACCTCAAAGCCCCCAAGCTTTGCCAGCGATACCCCTATGCAGCCGGTGCCGCAGCAGAGGTCAAGAAGCGTCTTGCCGCCTATCGACAGCGCCTCCTCGCACAGCGTCTCGGTGTCCTGACGGGGTATCAGCGCGCAGGGCCGCGTGTAAAAGGGCAGCCCCATAAATTCCCATTTGCCCAGTATGTACTGCAGGGGCTCGCCGGATTTCCTGCGGGAAACCAGCTCCTCCAGCCTTGGCATAAGGGCGGCGGGAAAGGTTGAGGCATTATATTTATTCAGCCTGTTGTACGGTATTTCCGCCATATCCGACACAGCCAGCCTTGCCTCGGTAAGGTGCTCATCGGTGACGGGGGAAAGCCCGGCGCTGAGATATTCTATTGCCCCGGCAATATTCATGCCTGCCCCGCGAGGGCTTCGGCTGTCTCCGCCTTATCCGCCGTTTCCTCGCGGTTTTTTCTGACCATCTCCATCGCTTCCTTTGGCTCTGACATGGCAAGGTTGAAGGAGGCTATGGCCACCTCCAGCATGTCCGCCGTAGGCTCCTTGGTGGTGATGTACTGGAGCGCCATGCCGGGGGCGCGGATTATCTTTGTGAATATGTTTTCGTACTTCGCGGCGAGCTTCAGCACCTCATAGCTTATTCCTGCCACCAGCGGCAGGAACACTATGCGGGAAAGCAGCCTGAGCCAGAAGCTTTCGTTCCAGCCCACCACGGCGAAGAAAACTATGGATACCGCCATGACGAGGAAGAGGTAGTTGGTGCCGCAGCGGGGGTGGAGGCGGCTGTGCTTCATGGCGTTTTCCGGGGTGAGGGGGTCGTCCGCCTCATAGCAGGCGATGGTCTTATGCTCCGCCCCGTGGTACATGAAAACCCGCTTTATATCCTTGACGCTTGCGCAGAAGACTATGTAGCCTATAAAAATGCATAGCCGCACAAGTCCCTCCACCAGGCACTTTGTGGCGGATGCGGCGGCGCTGCCGCGGAAAATAAGGCTGCTTATAAACTGGGGGAGCAGGAAGAACAGGCCCACGGACAGCGCAACGGCCAGTATCACCGCAAGTCCCATCACAACCTTTTCCACCGACTTGCCCAGCTTTTCCGACAGCCACTTCTCGAATTTTGTGGGTTCCTCGTCTATGGGGTCGCCTATGAGCTCCGCGGATCTGGTTAGGGTATTCATGCCTATGGTAAGGCTCTCCACGAAGGCCACCACGCCCCGCACTATGGGGAGGCCGTAGAAGGTACCCTTCTGAGCCTTTGTCTGATATTCTTTATAATCCAATATTATGCGGCCCTTTGCGTCCCGGACCGCCATGGCGATGCCGCCGGGGGCCTTCATCATGACGCCCTCCATTACGGCCTGACCGCCGACAGAACATTTCTTCATTAAATTACTCCTTCCGGCGCCTATTCCACGCCAAGATACATTATAACATAAGAATTATTTTAGTGGATACAAAAAAAGCGGCTTTTAAGCCGCTTTATTTGTATTTGCGCCGTTTAACCTACCGCCTTGAGCAGCATGTACAGCTTTGCGATGCTGTCGTTGTCGCCGCTGTCGCCGCAGGTGACGAGCATCATGTACTTGCCGTTATCGGTAAGGGCGGAGGTGTTCGCCCAACTCTTGCCCGAGAAGGTATTTACATAGGACGCCACGCTGGAAAGGTACTGCGAGGTCGTGTAGTTCCAGGGCTGCGCCATCTGGGGCAGTATGTTCTTATACGCCTTGTTCTTGGGTACCTCGAAGAAGGCCACTACCTCCCAGCTGCTGCTGCCCTCCCAGCTTGCGGAAATGGACTTTCCGTAGCCGGAGCAGCTCGCCTTGCACTTTTCGCAGCTTGACTTGCCCAGTATGGCGTTCTGGATGTGGTGCAGGTTGTGGAAGTAGGAATTTGAGGTGCCTACCTTCTTGCGGTTGTTGTGGCCCATTACCACCGCTACCTGAGAGCCCTGGGCCGTGGTGGTGTGTACGTAGTAGTAGCTCTTGCGGAGCACATAGTCATAGTAATAGTATGTCTTGCCCTTCTTTTCGCCGATATAATTGCCGTAGATGGGGTAGGTGCCCGCGCCGGGTATGCTGATGCTGCCCCACTTTTCGGAGCTGGAGCCGGTGCCCTTGCCTGCGGGGGTGCCTATGGCGGCCATGCCCGTGTTGTTGGAGGTCACGTTGCCGCCGTTTGTGCCGGTGTTGTTGTTGGGCTTCTGCTCAACCACGTTGCCGCTGGTGAAGGTGAAGTCCTGAGCCCGGACGAAGCCCCGGGTGCCGTTGTAGTCCACATACAGGAAGCTGCCGCTGGCGTCGGTGCCCAGCACAGTGAAGGTCTTGCCCCGCATATTGCGCAGCTTGGTAGCGCCCTTGGTGGAGCTGGTGGCGGTAGAGCGGACGTATATGTTCTTGTCCTTGGATACGGCGCTCTTGGCCTTGTCGTATGCCCTTACCTCGGAGCCGGCAGTGCCGCCTATGGTGCCGCCGCTGGTGGGCAGGTTGGCTACGTTGATGGAGCCGGAGCTTGTGCTCCTGAGGTTGGAGATGGCGCTTGCGGGTACCCAGCCCGCAACGCTGCCTATGGTGACGTATACCTGGGAGCCGGAGGCGTCGCGGTAGTTGACGGTGACGTTGCCCGCGTTCTGCACGATGCCTACCGTCTTGCCGTTATTGGTAATAGCAGTGCCCGCAGCGAGGTTGGCTGAGAAGGTGCCGCTGGCGGTGTTCTGGTTCTGGTTCTGGTTTACATAGGGGGTAGGTGCGGGGGTGGGGCTTGTAGTGCCGCCGATGGTGTTGCCGCCGCTGGTGGGCAGGTCGGAAAGGCTTATGGAGGAGCCGTTCCTTCTAAAGCCGGAGAGGGAGGAGGCGGCTACCCAGCCGGTGACGTTGCCTACGGTCACGTTTACCTGAGTTCCGGCCGCGTCGCGGTAGTTGACGTTGATGCTGCCGCCTACGCTTACGGGGTAGTTGGTGCCGTTGACGTTTATGGCCGCCCCGGTGGCGATGGTGGCGGTATAGGTACCGGTGACGCCGGAGGTCGTGCCGCCGGTGGTGCCGGAGGTGGAGCCGGAGGCAGAGCCGCCGGTGCTCTTGTCATAGCCTATGCCGGAGATGGCGGAGGGGTATACCCAGCCGGTGTAGGTCTTGCCGTCATAGCTGACGGTGACGTTGTACATGCCGGATTTGTTATCCTGCCTGTTTATGGTGACGGGGCCGCTGACATACAGCTCGACCTTCCTGCCCTTGGTGTCCTTGTAAACAGGGGTCTGGGCCGCCGCCGTGCCTACGATATTATAAGCGAAGGCGGGAAGTGCGGTCAGCACCATCAGTGCCAGCATGGCCACTGCTACGATGCGGATAATAGTCTTTTTCATAAACGCTTTCCTTTCAGAGTGATTTCTTATTTTTCTTTCTTTTGGGATACGTCCTCATCATCGTCGAACACGAAGGCGGCGCGAAGAGGGTCGTAATCCTTTTTTTCGGCGGACGCGGCGGTCTTATGCCCCGCCGCCGCAGCCTTTCTGTCGGTCTTTTTCGAGGAGTACACCATCATGACTATCAGGCTTGCAAAGCCCAGCGCCCAAAGCGCGATGGCTATGGGGGAGCCGTAGGCTATGACGCCAAGATACTCCAGAAGGTTGGATACCGTCAGCAGCACGCCGGATATGGCGGCCAGTATGCGCAGGCCCTTGACGTATTGCTCCCTCGGACAGTTCAGGTACTCGTTCTCATACAGCTTGCCGCGCCCGACTATGGCGGCATATATGAGGTACACGCCTATTATAAGGCTAAAGAGCGAAAGCATATCGCTTCCCAATGATTATTTCCTCCTGATTTTATCAACCAATATCCCTTATTTCAAGGCATATGGTAATGATTTAAAATATTGTTCAAAAATGTATTGGCTGAATCCGTGGATTTTTTAGCAGGCGCGCCCTTTACAGCCTCTTCAGCTTTGCGCCCTCCTTGCTGTCCTCCACCGCAAAGCCCATGGCCTTCAGCTCCTCGCGGATCTGGTCTGCCCGGGCCCAGTTCTTGGCCCTGCGGGCTTCTGCGCGCTCGTTTAGCAGAGCGACCGCCTCTTTGGGGAATTCCTCCGACTTACTGTGCTGGAGTATGCCCAGCACGTTGGTCATATCGTCAAAGAGCTTTGCCGCCCTTTCCAGCGCTTCCTTACTTCTGGGCTCTGTTACGAAGGTGTTGACAGCCCTGGCGTAGTCGAACATTGCGCCCAGCGCGTCTGCGGTGTTCAGGTCGTCGTCCATGGCGTCGCAGAACTTTTTCTCGTGTTCCTCCAAAGATGCGCAGAATCTGGCGTCCTCCTCCGTAGCGGGGCCTTCCTTGGCTTCGGCAAGGCGTTCCCGGGCGGTGCGGATACGGGTGAGGGCGGTGTTGGCCTGCTCAATAAGCTCACGGGTGAAATTGATGGGGTTCCTGTACTGGGCGGAGAGCAGGAACAATCGGACGGCCTCAAGGTCGAATTCCTGAGCTATGTCCCGCACCAGGCGGAAGTTGCCAAGGGACTTGGACATCTTCTGATTATCTACATTTATATAGCCGTTATGCATCCAGTACCTTGCAAAGGGCTTGCCTGTGGCCGCCTCGCTCTGGGCTATCTCGTTTTCATGGTGGGGGAATATGAGATCCTGCCCGCCCGCGTGAATGTCAAAGGTGGGGCCTAAAAGCTCCATGCTCATGGCGCTGCACTCTATATGCCAGCCCGGGCGGCCTTTGCCCCAGGGGCAGTCCCACGCCGGCTCGCCGGGCTTGGCGCCCTTCCAGAGGGCGAAGTCCAGAGGATCCCTCTTCAGGTCTCCCGGCTCTATGCGCGCGCCGGACTCAAGGTCGTCTATGGACTGGCCTGAAAGCTTGCCGTAGCCCGGGAAGGAGCGGACGGAGAAATATACATCGCCGTTTGCTACGGGATATGCATGGCCCTTTTCTATGAGGGTCTCCACCAGCTTGATTATCTGGGGTATGTGCTCGGTAGCCCGGGGATTGCAGGTGGCAGGCTCGGCGCAGAGGCCCTCCGCATCCTGCCTGTATTCCTTTATATACTTATCCGCAAGCTCCGGCACGGTGGTGTGCTCCTCGTTGGCCCGGCGGATGAGCTTGTCGTCTATATCTGTAAAGTTGGATATGAACCTTACCTTGTAGCCCTTATATTCAAGATACCGCCTGAGGGTATCGAACACCACCAGCGGCCTTGCGTTGCCTATGTGAATAAAGTTGTATACCGTTGGGCCGCATACGTACATGCTTATCTCGCCCGGCACCAGCGGCACCAGCTCCTCCTTTTTGCGGGTCATGGTGTTGTATATCTTCATAAGTATCCCTCCTTGAAAAATTGCGTTCAAACTTTACCAAATTACATTTTAGCATAGAGTTTGTAATATGGCAAAGAGTTTTGAGGTGAAAAAGCCGCCCCGCCGGGGCGGGTACCCTTCTTCTTTCTCTTTTCTTTTCGGGAGAAAAGAAAAGCAGAAAGAAGCAAAGAGAAAAGAAAAGCCCGACGAAAATTATAAATAAAAGGCTGTTTAAAAAGCCTTAGTCTATCGATAACCCCCGGGGTTGATAAGGGGCCGCAGCCCCTTATGTTCAATCCGGCTCTGACGACATGTGCGTCAGAACGGATGAAAACCCAGAGGTTTTCGTTCTTTGCGGGTTTTGCCGCCCGGGAGCGCATGCGAGAGGCAAAACCCGTAAAAACTCGAAAAAGTGATCTTTAGTCACTTTTTCGAAAGTCTCTGTATTACTCTTCCATCTCGCCCGCTATCATAAGCGCCCCGGTGACGGTGAGCCTTTCCCGGGCGTCCACCTGATAGTCCAGCGCCGCGTTGTGTATGGCCTGCGCGTCCGGATACTTTCCCTCAGCCTCAAGGAATTCGGATATCATGCCTGTAAATTCTTTAAGGGCCGGGTAGCGGAAGGTTATACGCCCCGGCAGCGGGCCGCCCTCCTCCCGGGAGGTGGCGTATATGAGTATGTTGGGCGGAATCGCCCGAAAGCCCGCTGTGGCGGAGGATATGAGCCTTATGCCATCGCCGTCCGCAGCTATATCGTCCAGCAGCAGTATGAATTTAAGCGGCTGGCCCGAAAGCCTCTGCAAAAGCCCGGGGATATGTGCCGTCTCCCCCTCGGGGACAATTATCAGCCGCACTTCAGGCAGCTCCTGAAGCAGTGACACCGCCTGAGCCGTTTTGCCGGTCCCCATGCCGCCCAGCAGCAGCATGTTCACCGCCTTCTCCCCCCGCATGAAGCGTATGGTGTTTTCCATCAGCCGGCTGTGCTGCTCCTCATAGGCGGAAAGCGGAACTATCGCCTCCGGCTCCTCCATAGGCGTCAAGCGGCCATCTTCAATTCTGAAGAAGCGATGCTGCAAAAATTCCCCCGTACCGTAGGATGCGAAAAAGTTCCATATATCTTCGGTAAGCTCGCCCCAATCAGCCGTCTCGAGAAAGCGGCGATACATCTCCTCCAGCGCCTCATCTGATACGAAGCTGTCCGTAAGCCCGGCCTGGCCGTATTTCCATGGGGTAAACTCCAGCGGCAGCTGCGCCGCCTGCTCCTCCTCGCTATTCCGGCGCGGAAGGTTTGATATGCTGCCTCCCGACCATATGGCGGTGGACTTCATGGCCACAGCGTCGTTTGCCCTTGAGCTTCTGCCCCTTTCACTTATGAGCTGGGCTATGCGCTCTGACGTTAAGGTGGAAAGCTCGCCCATTATCTCAAGCCGCTCCCTCATAGCCATGAGCTGCGCCTCATCCCGTATGCCCCTGGCAGCAGAGAGGGCAAAAGGGTGTTCCGTCTGTATTATTTCGTATAAAAGCTGATCCCGCCACAGGTCCCCTGTGACCCTCCTGGCGGGGGAGGACAGCATATATTCCGTGAGCCTGTGATATGCGCCGAGAGCGCCAGGGAAATTCGTTGCCCAGGTATCCATGAGCAGCTCCCCCATGAGCTCCGCCGCCTTCGAAAAGCCCCCGAGCCTTAGGGTCATGGCAGCCGCGG
>ULWH01007518.1_pt1 | contig 54642 bp, 50 predicted proteins | sample 1960201 | NCBI WGS metagenome assembly ULWH01 (sample SAMEA4835808, study PRJEB28245) | human gut metagenome | biome: gut microbiome; material: fecal sample | place: Denmark | collected 2008
TTAACTAAAGAAATAAAAATGGACATCGCAAATTAAATTAATCCATGTTTAATAATAAATAAAATTATATTGATTTGAAAGAGTATAAATGATAAAATATTAACATCAAGGGAGGAGACTAGATGCAATCATTAAAAGAGTTTTATAAACAAGGCAATGGACCATCAAGTTCACACACAATGGGACCAAAAAAAGCAGCAGAAATGTTCAAAAAAGAATATAAAGATGCTGATTTTTTTGAGGTAACATTATATGGTTCATTAGCAGCAACAGGAAAAGGACATCTAACAGATTATATAATAGAACAAACATTAAAACCTATAAAAGTAAATATAATATTTGATAAAAAAACAAAATGTGATGTTCATCCAAATACAATGGTTTTTGTAGCATATAAGCAAGACAGAGAAATTGGAAGATGGATGGTATATTCTATAGGTGGGGGAACGATAAAAATAGACGGACGAGAAGATGAAGAACCAAAAGAAGTATACTATCTAAATACATTTAGTGAAATAAGTGAATATTGTGAAAAAAACAATAAAAAAATATATGATTATGTATATGAAACAGAAGGAGAAAACATAAAAGAATTCCTTGCAGATATTTGGAAAGCTATGAAGGCAAGTATTAATTATGGACTAGAAGCGGAAGGAACTATACCAGGAAAATTAAATTTAAAAAAGAGGGCAAAAAGCATATATAGCAATATAAATAATAATGAAACAGAAGAAATAAAAAGAACAAGATTACTAACAGCATATGCATATGCTGTTAGTGAGACAAATGCATCAGGTGGAGAAATTGTAACAGCACCAACATGTGGGTCGTGTGGAGTATTACCATCGGCCCTATATTACTTGCAGGCAAGTAATAATTATACAGATGAGGAGATAATTAATGCACTAGCGACAGCGGGAATAATAGGAAATATCGTTAAAACAAATGCTTCTATAAGTGGAGCTGAATGTGGTTGCCAAGCCGAAATAGGAACAGCTTGTTCAATGGCAGCAGCAGCAGCTAGTCAATTAAAAAAATTAGATATATACAAAATAGAGCATGCTGCAGAAATTGCAATGGAACATCACATGGGATTAACTTGTGATCCAATATATGGTTATGTGCAGATACCTTGCATTGAAAGAAATGCAGTAGCAGCAATAAGAGCAATAGATGCTAGCAACATATCTATGTTATTAGATGAAACACAAAAAATATCATTTGATTTAATTGTAGATACAATGTACGAAACTGGTAAAGACCTAAGAAGTCACTATAGAGAAACAAGTACAGGAGGACTTGCAAAAAAGTATTGCAGAAATAAATACTATAATGCAGATATGCAGTAAAATAGAAGAGGAAATATATGGAAGATAGTTTAATAGAAAAAAATAAAGAATATATAGTTAATATAATTGATAATGGATATGACGGCGAAGGAATTGCAAAAATAGATAATTTTACAATTTTTGTTCCAACAGCAATAAAAGGAGAAAAGTGTAAGATATTAATTGTTAAAGTATGTTCTACATATGCATATGGAAAAATAATAGAAATATTAGAAAAATCTAATGTAAGAAAAGAAGAAGATTGCCTAACATATAAAAGGTGTGGTGGCTGTTCTTTAAGACATATAGATTATCAATATACATTAGATATGAAACGAAATATGGTGCAAAATTTAATAAATAAAACTTTAAATAATACTATAGAAGTTAGTAATACAATAGGAATGAAAAAGCCGTATTACTACAGAAATAAACTACAATATCCAATAGGAAAAGATAAAAATCAGGAGCCAGTAATGGGGGTATTTGCAAAGAGAACACATGAGATTATTCCAATTAATAAATGTATAATACAAAATGAAAAGGCAGAAGAAGTTGCCAAATATCTGTTTGAATTAATAAAACAATATCATATACCCATATATGATGAGAAAAAACATACTGGTACAATAAGACACATTGTTATAAAAATAGGGATAAGAACAAATGAAATAATGTGTATTATTGTTACCAATGACGAAAGTATACCACAAGAAAACACTATAGTAGAAAAAATTGTTGACAGATTTCCAGAAGTGAAAACTATTATAAAAAATATTAATAGTAAAAATACAAATGTGATTTTAGGAAAGAAAAATATTGTCTTATATGGAGATGGATATATTTATGACAAACTTGGAAATTATATTTTTAAAATATCACCATTATCATTTTACCAAACAAATCCTATTCAAACAGAATTACTATACAATAAGGCAATAGAATTTGCAAATTTAAGCAAAGAAGATGTACTTTGTGATTTATATTGTGGAATAGGAACAATAGGAATATTTGCTTCTAAATTTGTAAAAAAGGTATATGGAATAGAAATTGTAGAAGAAGCAATAGAAGACGCAAAGGAAAATGCTAAACTAAATAATATTGATAATATTGAATTCTTTGCAGGAGATGTAGAAAAGGTATTTGAAAAAATATTACAAGAAAAACGAGTAACGCCAACAGCGATAATAGTTGACCCGCCAAGAAAAGGTCTAGACAATACAACGATAAAAACTATACTAAAATTAAACGTAAGTAAATTAGTATATATAAGTTGCAATCCTGCAACAATGGTACGAGATTTAAAAATGCTAGAAGAAAAGTACTTTGTAAAGAAAATTCAACCAGTGGATATGTTTCCATTCACGAGCCATGTTGAGTGCGTATCTGTTCTTGAATTGAAGGAAAGTACTGAAAAATAAACAAATTTGAGATGTTTCTAACATATCAAAAAAACACCTAAAAAAGACTTAAAAAATGATAAATTTGATTAAAATTTATAAAAAATAATTATAACGTGGTTAGTAGGAAACATGTTTCCGCATACCACCTTTAAAGACATCAAAATAAAAAATTGGTGTCTTTTTTTGTATGTATAAAAAAATATTTAACTTGTGCCCAAGTTGGTTACAAGTTAAATGAAATAATTTACAGGAACACAACAAAAAGCAAAGGCAAAAGGAAAATCTGTCAAGATGGATTTGTATATACGATTTTTAAATATTCCCCTCCTTACAATCCTCCCCTTTATACTTACTGAGAATATAATTACTAGCTGAGAAAAGAATATATATTATTTATTATATTTATATTATATATATATTTAAATAAATATTAAATAATATAATGCGAAAGCAAGCAAAATCAAATGTAAAAAATAATGATTTTTATGCAATTTATAGTTTTGAATAAAGCATAAAAGTTAGATAAAATCAATAAAAAATTGGTAAGAAAGGAAGAAGAAAAATGGAAATTAGTTATAAAAAAGTGGGTGATTATTATATACCTGAAATGGTATTTCCAAATGCAAAACTAGATAAAAATATAGGCAAATATGGAAGACTAAGATTGAATTATTTAAAGCATAATCACATGGATATTTATACTATTTTGCTAATGGATGATAAGTTAAATGAACATTTACTTGAGATAGAAAAAGAGGCAAAAGAACAAGTAAAAATATTAGTTGAGAATATGTGTAAAAAAGAAAATGTAACAGAAAAATTAAAAGAAAATAATCAAATGGAATGGGTAAAATTGATGAATAATTTTAAAATTATCGCAGAAGAAATTGTTGAAAAAGAACTAATTTTTTGTTAAGAAAGGGGGAATGAAAATGAAAGAAGATGACAGATTTATACCATTTTTTGAAGCATATAAAGATGACTTTTTTGAGAGTATGGAAGATGTCAGAATGTATCTTAAAAATAATAATTTAGAATATAAAAATACACAGCAAAAATTGCATAATATTTTAGATAATAATATAAATATTCAAAAGCTTTTTGATGAAGCGGATATAGAAAATGGACTATCAAAAGAAGAATGTAAAATGCTTTCTAAAATTATAATTTTGAATTATAAATTGCAAGAAATTGAAGAAAATGAAATATATTTTAAGGGTGGAATGGATGCATATTTTTACTTCAGAAAGTTAGGAATTTTGAAATAAAATTGATTAAAAATGCTTGAGTTTTAGAGATAAAATATGAGCATTTTTTGTTTGATTTTTTATAGAATCGGGAATTTATATTATGTAAATATGGTAAATTTTATGTCCTAACAAGCAAGACATTTGTATATACACAAATGTAAAATATGGGATAAAATCCCAATCCCTTTTGAAAAATAAAAATTTATAAATAGAAGTTTTTTATAATCAAAAATTGGTTGAGAAAATTTATAATTTATGATATTATATTGTTATTGTAAGATTCCATATAAAGTGTAGATTTATAATAATGATAATGTGTATTTATAAAAAAAATAAATTTTTTAATTAAGAGTTGGAGGATTTTATGATAAATAAAAATGTAATACCAAGCAATTTAAATGAAATTGACAATAAAAAAGAAGAAATAATCCAAAATAATCTGGGCAAAATTACAATATCTAATAATATAAAAAAGAATAATGAAAAAAATAAAAAGGGAAATAACAAAAAAGTAATTGATGAAGAATTAAAAAAAGCAGTAGCAATATACAATCAAGAATATAGCATTTTAAATGATACAGGAACGGAATTGTTTTATTTAAGAAAAAGAATATTAGATTTAGTTGATCATGTGGAATTTTTAATTAATAGTATTGCGAATCATCCAAAAGAATTTGATAAAGAAATTTCTGATATTAATATTATAAAAGATAATTTTAAACAAATATGTGATTTTGCTAGAGAGGAATTAGAAATGACACAAAAATCAGTGTTTACAGCAGGCGTTGGAGTTACTGGAGGATTAGCAATATGTAACCTTGCCCCAAGTGCTGCAATGTGGGTAGCTACAACATTTGGAACAGCATCAACAGGAACTGCTATTTCTACATTATCTGGAGCTGCAGCAACTAATGCCGCACTTGCATGGCTAGGTGGAGGAAGTTTAGCAGCAGGTGGGGCTGGAGTTGCAGGTGGAAATGCACTACTAGCATTGGCAGGACCGATTGGGTGGAGCATTGCTGGAGCAACTTTACTTGCATCAATTATACTTATAGGTAAAAACAAAGTAAAAATTAATAAGGAAAAAAGAGATGAAATAAAGAAAATAAAAGTAAATACTCAAAAAATAGTAAAAACTTCTAAAAAAATAAAAGTATTGTTAGAAGAAAATAAGATTTTATATACTAGTATAATAAAAAAATATAAAAAAGCATTATATGTTTTTAATAAAGATTATAAAATAATTAGTGATGAAGATAAATTGCTTTTAGGAAGTATAGTAAATGAAACAAAAGCAATTGCAAAATCTATTGAAAAAGGGATATATGAAAATGAATAAAAATAATATAAAATATACACAAGAGCAAGCAGTTGCTTCTTGGGTAAAGTATTTAAACACTATAAGATTTGAAAATTTAATGAATTCTTTAAACGAACAAGATGTTAATTTAGATAAAGCTATTACAAGTTTAGATAATACATTAAATGAAATTAATAAATTAATTGAAAGTGATCGTGGAGGGGAAAAGGGTATTCATGGATTTATTGCTGAAATTTCAGAAGTCGGAATTGGTAATGCAAAAGAAAACATAATTGGGAAAAATAATGTGTATGAATGGGTAAATGATAATGGAGTTGCAGATTTAGTAAGAAATGGAACTAGTATTCAACAAAAATATTATCAAAAAGATCTATCTTTAAATGCCATAGCTGAGCATTTAAAAAAATATCCTAATTTTTTAAAAGAAGGTGGAAAATATCAAATTCCAAAAGATCAATATGAAAAATTACAATACCTGAGATCAATACCTGAAAATGAAGCTAATAAGTTAGCTACAAATGATGGGACTTTTTCTTTAAAACAATGGAGAAAAGTAAATGATTTCTTTAAAGAAGGTTCTATAGATATTAATTCAATAGAGCCAGCTAATTTAGAATATTCAGAAGTTCAAAAAAAAGTTGTTAATAGTACTATTAATAAAGAAAAAGCTAAAATAAAGGAAAAAGATAATGAAATTAGAAATAAAATTATAAATGAAAATAAACCTACATTAAGTGAAGGAATAAAAGTAACAGCTATCTCATCGATAGTTGAAGGCGGAACAACATTTGTATCATTAATAATTAAGAAGAAAAAAGAGAAGAAATTTATAAAAAATTTTACTCTAGAAGATTGGCAACAAATAATAAAAGAATCGGGAGTTAGTACTGCAAAGGGCGGTGTTAGAGGAGCAAGTTTATATATTTTAACTAATTATGTTAAAACACCATCAGCAGTCGCTAATGCATTAGCAACATCTGCTTTTGGAGTAGCAGAACAGGTATATTTATATAAAAAAGGTAGAATTACAGAGAACGAACTTCTAGAAAATTCTGAATTATTATATATAGATACTTCTGTTTCAGTTATATCTTCTATATTAGGACAAACTATTATTCCGGTTCCAGTAATTGGAGCTATTATAGGGAATATTATAGGCTTAAAAATGTATGAAGTTGCTAAAGATAATTTCAAGGCAAAAGAACAAGAAATCATTCAAAAATATTATGATGAAATAAAATCACTAGAAAAAGATCTATTAGATGAATATAATATTTTTATTGAAAAAGTAAAACAAGAAATATATTTATATATACAAATTTTAGAAAAATTATATTCAACAAATGTTCAAGAAGTATTTGAAGGTTCAATTAAAATGGCAGAGCTTTATGGAATACCAAGAGATGAAATTCTAGATTCAAAGGAAAAAATAGATGATTATTTTAATAATTAATAAAATATTTTATATTACAAACTTTACAAATTAAAATTTACCAAAATCTACAGAAAATTTTGATATTAAGAATAAGATAAATTATATAAATAATAAGTTAAAGAAATAGGAGAGTAATCTTCTATTTTTTTGACTAAAAAATTAAAAAAAACTAGATGGATTTTGTTGTTAATAAATGAAAAATGTGATATAGTGTAAACAGAATTTTGGAGGAAAAAATGGAAGTTATAAAACCTTTTGTAAAATGGGCAGGAGGAAAAGGAAGTTTAATATCGCAATTAACAAACTTTTACCCATTCGAATTAGAAAATGGAACAATAAAAAAATATGTCGAACCATTTGTCGGTGGTGGAGCAGTTTTAATAGATATATTACAAAAATATGATGTTGAAGAAGCCTATGCTTTTGATATAAATAAGGATTTAATTAATTGTTATAATGTTATAAAACAAGATGTAGAAACATTAATTGAAAAACTAAACGAGAAAGAAAAAGAATTCTTAAATATGGAATTGGAAAATAGGCAAGAATATTTTTATAAAATTAGAAGTGAATACAATTCATATAAAATTGAAGATAATTTAGATGTAAAAAGAGCTTCAGAATTTATATTTTTAAATAGAACATGTTTTAATGGATTATATAGAGTAAACAAAAATGGAGAGTTTAATGTACCATGTGGAAAGTACAAAAATCCAACAATTTGTGATGCAAAAAACTTAAGAAATTTATCTAAACTATTGCAAAATGTAGTGTTTGAATATGGAGATTACAAAAAGTGCGTTAAATATATAGATACAAATACTTTTGTATATTTTGACCCACCATATAGACCATTATCAATAACATCTGGATTTACATCTTATACAAAAGAAGATTTTAATGATGAAAACCAAAAAGAACTTTCAGATTTTTATAAAGAATTAGACTTAAAAAATGCAAAACTAATGTTAAGTAATTCAAATCCTAAAAATACGAATAAAGAAGATAATTTCTTTGAAGATATTTATAAAGGATTTAATATAAATGAAGTTTCAGCCAAAAGAATGATAAATTCAAAAGCGCAAGGTAGAGGAGAAATTTCTGAATTGCTTATAACAAACTATAAGGAGAATAACGAATGTATCCAGGAAAATTCTATTTTGAAGATGGTAGTTTCAAATTAATAGACAATGACACATTTAAAACTTTAAAACAATTTGATGAAAAAACATTTGATATGATTTTTGCTGACCCACCATATTTTTTATCAAATGATGGAATAACTTGCAGTGGTGGAAAAATGGTAAGTGTTAATAAAGGAAAATGGGATAAAGGTTTAAGTGTAAAAGAAAAACACGAGTTTAACAAGAATTGGATTAAGGAATGTTATAGAATCCTTAAAGACAACGGAACAATTTGGATAAGTCGGAACATTGCATAACATATATTCAATAGGGATGGCATTGGAAGAAGAAGGATTTAAAATAATAAACAATATAACTTGGCAGAAAACAAATCCTCCACCAAATCTTGCTTGTAAAACATTTACTCATTCTACAGAAACAATACTATGGGCAAGAAAGGATTTACCAAAAGTTAAATATAAGTTTAATTACAATTTGATGAAAGAAATAAATGACAATAAACAAATGAAAGATGTTTGGACAACAAGTTTGACAAAGCCATCTGAGAAGAAAAATGGAAAGCATCCAACTCAAAAGCCATTGGAAATACTAGAGAGAATTATTTTAGCATCAACGAATGAAAATGATTTAATTTTAGATCCATTTTGTGGGAGCAGTACTACAGGAATTGCAGCAACAAAATTAAATAGAAAATACGTAGGAATAGATAATTCGAAAGAATATTTAGATTTATCTATAAGAAGATATCAAGAAATAAAGGAGTAGATGAGTATGGCAAGAAATTTTGCTGAATGGCTATTAACTTTTACAGATAGCATTGCAGATTATAAGTATTATATTGATTTTGAAACAATATATAAAAAAGCAGAAGAACATAAAATAGAATTGAATATTATGAACTCACTAATTGGAAGTAAAAACATAGAAAAAGATTTTGAACAATTAGTAAGCAAATATCCTGAAGTCATAAAATGTATTCCAATTTTATTGGCAGTTAGACAATATGAAATAATTGTTTTAGATAGCGATGGCAATAAATTTGAATATAATTTTAAGAAAATGAACTATAGTATAGAACAATACAAAATTTTTATGAAAGAAACAGGTTTGTTTGACTTAATACAAAATCATTTAGTTAATAATTTATATGATTATGTTTTAGGAGTAGAATCTGGATTAAATTCAAATGCTAGAAAAAATCGTGGTGGACACTTGATGGAAGATGTGGTTGAAAGATTTATTCAAAAAGCAGGATTTAAGAAGAACGAAACATACTTTAAAGAGATGTATTTACAAGATATTGAAGAAAAATGGAAACTAGATATGTCCTTTATAAGCAATAAAAATACATCTACAAAAAGATTTGACTTTGTTGTAAAAACAGATAATTGTATTTATGGTATAGAAACGAACTTCTATGCTTCAGGTGGTTCAAAATTAAATGAAACAGCTAGAAGTTATAAAATGATTGCTGAAGAAGCGGACAAAGTAGTAGGATTTGAATTTGTTTGGTTTACAGATGGAATGGGTTGGATTTCTGCTAGAAATAACTTAAGAGAAACATTTGATAATATGGATAATATTTATAATATTAATGATATGAAAAATGGAGTAATGGGGGAAATATTTAAGTAATTAAAAGGAGAAATTTATGATAAGAATTAATAAAATAAATATTAACAATTATAAATCCATTTACAACTCAAAGGATATTGTAATAGAGGACAGAATAACAGTTTTAGCAGGCAAAAATGAATCTGGAAAAACTAATGTATTAAAAGCATTAGATACATACTACAATGATAGTTTTACTGAAGAGGATGTGCCAACAAAAGAAATAACTTTAAATCCTACAATTTCAGTTGATTTTTCTATACTGGGTAAAGACTTCAATAATAAATTTAAAAAGAATTGGTTGGAAGAAAATGTAGAGTACACATATACAATAGAAAGAAGTAAAAAAACAAAAGATGTGTTTTCAGGAAGATTATATAATGAAATTTTAAAAAATATAAAAGCAGAAATACAATCAAATAGTGAAGATATAATAGAACAATTTGAAGAGACTTCAAACATAATAGATGAAAATAAAACTTTTAAGGAGGAAGAATTCGTCAAAATTATATTTGAAATTTTTAAAGAATCAATAATGGATTATAACAACTTGGAAGATATAGTTGAAGAATGCATAATAGATGGTTTTAGTATTCAAAATGGTTTAACTGATGAAATAAAAGCAAATATACTAGATATCGTAAAAATTATAAAGAAGAGCGATTTATATATCAGTATTACAAAGATTTTTGATATAATTATGCCGGAATTTAAATATTTTGATAATTTTGATGATATGATTCCAGATGAAATAGATATTTCAGAATTAAAAGAAGAAGATTTTAAGAATAAATATAGAGGATTTATCAATTTACTGGCTTATTTAGGTGTCACTTTAGATGAATTTTCAAAAGAAATGCAAGAGGTTAGTAGAATACCACAAACTAAATTAGATAAGTATTCAAATAATATTACTTTAGATTACCAAAATATATATAAACAAGAAAAATTGAAAATTGCACTGAACAAAGATGGTAATAAAATATATGTTAATATTTATGATATAGATGATAATATAAACCCTAAAAAGCCATCTCAAAGAAGTAAAGGGTTACAATGGTTTTTATCATTTTATTTGATGTTGAATAATAGTAAACAAGATTGTATATTACTAATAGATGAGCCAGGTCTATATTTACATGCAAGTGCTCAAGAAGATATATTAAATTTTTTTGAGAATAAATTAAATAACTATATAATATATACTACACATAGTCCGTATTTAATAGACACAAATAATATGCTAAGAATAAAATTAGTTACAAATGATAGAAACAAAGGTGAAGGGACAATTATTGAAAATAAGTATTATAAATGTTCAGATTTAGATACAGTTACACCTTTAATTACAGCAATTGGATATAATATGGCAAAAAGCCCTTTGGAATTTGGAGGGGGATTAAATGTAATTACTGAAGGAGTTTCGGATAGATATTACATATTAGCTTTCCTAAAATTACATAAAATCACAGATATTATTAATATAATTCCATCTCAAGGAGCAAGAATTATACATTTATTAGTTTCAATTGCAATTGGATGGAATATAAAATATATAGTTTTTTTAGATACAGACCAAGGGTATGATGATGCTAAAAATACATTAAAAGATTTCTATGAGGATGAAAATGAATATAATGAACATATATTTGAAGTTATTAATAAATCTAATTCATGTATAGAAGATGTTTTTTCAAAAGAAGATAAAAAGAAATTAGGAATAGGAAAGAGTAAGAAGAATAAATTATTAATAGCTAAAAATTTTTATGATAAAGTAAAAAATGAAGAAATAATGATAGAGAATTTGTCGGAAGAAACTAATAAAAATATAAAACATATAATTGACATTTTAAATAATAATATATAATTAAATTAAAAGAATAGATACATCAAATAAAGAATATGTATTCTCTTTTCTATTGAAATCTAATATTTTTTAACAAAGCACCAAATTTTTCCTTTCTAAAAGTGAGAGGGAAAATTTTTTTATGAAAAAGTTATATTTTTTTCGTACAAAATATATATTTTTTCCTTTCAAAAAGTGAAGGGGAAAAATATTTTTTTCAAAAAATTAAAAAAATTTCAATTTTTTATCCTACAAAACGTTAATTTATTCCTTTATGGAATAAGGGGAAATATTTTTTATAAAAAATTTAAAAGTTTTTTCGTACAAAAGGTCATTTTTTTCCTTAATGGAATAGGGAGGAAAATAATTTTAAAAAAAATCTTGCACAAAGTATCAAATTTTTCCTTTATGGAATAAGAGGATATTTTTCCCTAAGAATTAAATATGGAAAAATTACTAAATACATTCTTATTATTATGAGCCAGTTTAATAGGTACGCCAAGAAATCTAAATTAGATCGAGCGATAAATACTTATATTATAAAATATTAGGTAGCAACTAATAAGGCGATGAATAATAATAAGCATAATGATACTCTTACCTAGTCATAGTTCGAGCGTGATAAAACCGTCTAAAACAATGAAGGTAATTTCGTAAAAGAGCGAAGAGGTGAAATTCCTGTGGAGCAAATTAAGCTGATTTGCCGTTTAGTAATTTATAATAACATTTTACTCAAATTGTATTTATGCAATTAGGATGTGAGTAAATGGTAGATAAAGTTTTAATCAATAATATAGAAAAATATGAATTATCATTTTTTAAGATAGCGATGCAATTAAGGGCAATTAATTATTTGGAAGAAAAGAATGCATTAAATGAAAAAATTTGCAAATGTGCAAAAGCAAAAATTAAAGAAAATTTACAGTTTTGTACTATTACACCAAAACCTTTAGAATTTTACAAAGAAAGGTTAGGTGGTAAATGTGGAGATAATTAAAATACCGAAAAAAGAAGGAATAATTGATAGAACAACAGGAAAAGTGTTAAATAGAAAATTGAGAGTAGCAGCATATGCAAGAGTTAGTACAATGGGAGCAGAGCAATTAAATAGTTATGAATCACAAAAGAAATATTACTATGAAAAAATTAATAATAATCCTGAATGGCAATATGTAGATATCTATGCAGACGAAGGAATATCTGGAACAACAGATTATAGAAGAGCAAGTTTTATGAAAATGATACAAGATGCATTATCAGGAAAAATAGATTTAATATTAACTAAATCTATATCAAGATTTGGAAGAAACACAATGGATGTTTTGAAAAATGTAAGATTGTTAAGAGATAACAATGTTGCAGTTTTATTTGAAGAAAATAATTTAAATACTTTAGATACAAAGACGAGTGAAATGTTATTAACTACACTTAGTGCAGTAGCACAACAAGAAAGTGAAAATATATCTGAACACGTTAAATTAGGTCTGCAAATGAAAATGAACAGAGGAGAATTAATAGGATTTAACAGATGTTATGGATATAGAAATGAAAATGATAAATTAGTAATAATAGATGAAGAAGCGGAAGTAGTTAAATTCATTTTTGATAAATATTGTGATGGACATGGTGCAAATGGAATTGCAAAGATGCTAACAGAACAAAGAATTAAAAGCCCTAAAGGAAATGACAAATGGAATGATAGCACAATAAGAGGAATATTACGAAATGAAAAGTATAAAGGAGATGTATTGCAAGGAAAAACTTATACAGCAGATCCATTATCACATAAAAGATATAAGAATTTAGGGGAAGCAGACCAGTTTTATGTTTCAGAACATCATGAGCCAATTATTTCTCCAGAAAAATTTGATATGGTACAAGAAATTTTAAAAGAAAGATGCGGAGCAAGAGCAAATGGAAGAAGAATAGGAAATGTAGGAAGGAAATTTGCTTTTAGTAGTAGAATTAGATGTGGATTTTGTGGCAATTGCTTTACAAGAAGAACAGTTGTAGGCAAAGATAGAGAAAAAATCCCATCATGGTCTTGTATTAGTTTTGCAAAAAACGGAAAAGAAAATTGTATTGATTCAAAAACTATTAGAGAAGAAATGATAAAAGAGGCTTTTGTTGATAGTTATAAATTATTATATTCAAATACAAATTTTGAAACAGAAGAATTCTTAAACTTAATGCGAGATACAATGAATGAAAATAGTAGGCAGGATGAACTAGAAAAATTCAAGAAAGAGTTTGTGGATATAAAATCAAAAAAGAGTAAATTGATAGATTTAATGGTAGAAGATAAAATATCAGAAAATGACTATGATGAAAAAGTAGAAAAATATAATCGAAAACTTGAAATATTGGAAAACAGAATAGAACAATTAAAGTTATTAGCAGAAGATAAGAAATCTATTACAGATGGTTTAAAGAAAGTACGAGAATTATTGGATTCTAAGGATATAATAGAAGATTTTGACCAAGAAATATTTAATGCTATTGTAGATTATGTTATCGTTGGAGGATACGATGAAAATGGAGTAATAGATCCTTATTTAATTAGGTTTATATTGAAACGAGAATTTGATTTAAGCGTTCCAAAAGATGTACCTGATGAAGTTGTTATACAAAATAATAAAATTGATTTAAACAGCAATAATGTGCTTGTTGATTTTATAAATACAAGAAAATATTTTTCTTATGAAAGAGATGAAAATGGAAAACTTAATAAAGTACTTCGAAATGGCTTGAGAATTCGAGTAGAATGTGATATAACATAAGTATGATAATTGCTAAAATAAAATGAGAGTGGAGAAGAAGAATATATGATTAGTTATAATAATAAAGAAATAATATTTAAAGGTTGTCCAGGATGTGCCTATGGCAAGCATGAATTTAATTTGGAATGTGGAATGGCATATGAAAATGACAGATTTACTTTATCTCAAGATTGGGAATTACCGATTCAAGGTTTTTTCATTGTTTCACCCAAGAGGCATATTGAAAAATTATGTGAGTTAACTAAAGATGAAAGAAATGAGATGTTTGAAATTGTAGATAAAACCGTTAAAATTTTGAGAGATAATAAAATTTGTGAAAGATTTGATTATATTTTTGAAGAAAAAGAAAATAGACACTTACATGTTTGGATATTGCCTCGATATAATTGGATGAATAAAATTGTCAATGATATAATTGATAATATTGGAATTATATTTGAATATGCTAAAACAAATTTTAGAAACGATGAAAACTATGAAGAAATAAAAAGAATATCAGATATTATTAAGAATAATTTTAATAATTAATGAAATTTATTTAGTAAAGGAATTTGTATGGAGAAAAGTATTAAATGTAATGTAATCGTTTGCGGTCCAGCGATTGGAAAAACATATTTAGCAAAGCATGATAAAAGATTTATAGATTTAGATGACATGAAAGCAACTTATAAATATGGATTAAATAATACAAGTCGAAAAAACAAAGAAAAAGGTAAATTGAATAGAGGGAAAATTATTAATAATGATTCTACAGAATATGCTATAAAAATACTTGAAGAAGAAATAAAGAATGGAAATATTGTTTTAATATCAAATGGAAGTAAGAACTTGTTAAATTATATTGTAGAAAAAAATATTGATTATTGTTTAGTATATGCAAATATAAATGATAAAGACGAATATATAAAAAGAATGAAAAAAAGAGGTAATAATGATGTTTTTATTGAGAGAATGACAGAAGAAAAACTCTGGAAAAAGTTTTATGAAGAAAATAGAAATGACACAAGACCCAAATACAAAATAGAATTAAATAATGGACAATATTTATCAGATATAAAAAATATTTTTCTAAATAATGAATAGATGTCTTTTACAAGCACACAAGTCTAATTAAGGTGTTTTTAACAAACAGACACGGCATGTGGAGTGCGTAGCAGTGCTACAAATAAAGAAAGACATGTAATGCTTAAGTTTTATAAAAAAGTTGATTTGTGATATAAAATAAATGGTACAAATAATAGAAATTGGAGATATTTATGATGTTAGATAAAATAATTAAAAGTTGCAAATATGTTGTTAAGAATTCAAAATCAGTAAAAATAAATGAAGCAAAATTAGATGAATTTATAGAAACAATTAAGAATATAAAAACTAACCATTGGTTAAGTTATTCTCCATATGATTTATTAGATTTATCAACAGAAAAAATAATAAACTTTTTATTAGTATACGAATCAATAGACTTTTCTTTTTGGGGAGATCCTAAATGGACGATAGATACAGATGATGGAAAAGAAGATGGAAGTATTGCATTACTATATACAATATTAAAATATGTAAAAGAGAAAAACACTACTGACTTTTCTAATATAACTAAAGATGAATTTAGAGAAATATTAAAAGGAAATGTAGAAATTCCACTATTTGAAGAAAGATATAATATTATAAAAAATGTTAGTAAAATAGTTAATGAAGAAATGGATGGTAACTTTTATGAATTTATAAAAGATATTACTATCGATACAGAATTATTTGAGGTTATTGTAAATTATTTTCAAAATTTCAAAGATGAAAGAATATACAAAGATGAAAAAATCTATTTTTATAAATTAGCACAATTGTTAACATCAGATATATTACATATAAGAGAGTTGAAAGAAAATATAAGAATGGATTATTCTCATTTAATAGGTTGTGCAGATTACAAGATACCACAAGTAATGCGAGGATTGGGAATACTAGAATATAATGATAAATTAGCTAATATTATTGACAATAAAAAGGAAATAAAAATAAATTCAGAATATGAGGTAGAAATAAGAGCTAATATGCTTGTAGTAATTGATTTAATAAAGGAAAAATTAAAAAATAAAGTTTGTTCAATTGACATTAATGATTATATATGGAGTCAAGGAAGAAATAAGAACATAGAATTAAAACCATATCATTTAACTAGAAACACTAATTATTAATGGAGATATTGAACGGTAAAATATTTAATATTTGTTAGAAATAATTTAATAAATTAAGGAGAATAAATAGATGAAAATAATATTAGCTTCTGCTTCGCCAAGAAGAAAAGAGTTATTAGGGTACATTACTAAAAATTTTGAAACAATAGTAAGTAATATAAATGAAAATTTTATAGAAGGACTAACAATACAAGAACAGTCTAAAAGAATAGCCTATTTAAAAGCAAAAGAAGTATTTGATAGAACAAAAGGAGACAGAATAGTAATAGGTTCTGATACATTAGTATTAAAAAATGAAAAGCCTTTTGGAAAACCAAAAAGTAAAGAAGAAGCATTTAAAATGATATCTGAATTACAAAATGATATGCATGAAGTTATTACAAGTTTATGTGTAATAATAGAAAAAGATGGAAAACAAAAAATATATAAAGATTATGATATAGTAAAAGTATACTTATCTGAAATAACTCCAAAAGAAATAAAAGATTGGATTAATAGTGGAGAGGCTATGGACAAAGCAGGAGCATATGCAATACAAGGACAGTTTTCTAAATTTATAATTAAACTTGAAGGTAGCTATAATTCAGTTGTCGGATTACCTGTACAAAAATTATATCAAATTATTAAAGAATATTTAGATTAATGTTACTACTATTAGAAAAAGTTGGAGAGTTGGCAAAAGCCATAAGAAAAAATGCTACTAATATGAGTATAGATAATAGTAAAATTAATCACTATGATACAATAGAAAGTGAAGTGGCAGATGTTTTTATTGTATTAAGTAGTATATGTAATAAACTAAACATTGATTTATATAAATCCCTAAAAGATAAAGAATAAGAGAATATAAAAAGAACGTGGAAATAAAAAAGTTTTGCAAAGAATTTTTTTGTGAGGCTTTTTTCGATAGAAAGGCAAAATTTAAAATGAGAAATTTATTAATTGATGGTAGAATAAGAGATATAGAATTAGATTATTTATCTAAATACTTTGCTGTACATAAATTGCCTTCATCAGATGAAGTATATGAAGAAATATCTGCACATAGTGATATTTTCTACTGTAAAATAAATGATAAGGTGATCTGTGCACCAAATGCACCTATTAAAAACAATAATTTTATTATAGGAATATCAGAGGTAAAAAAGAATTATCCAAACGATGTTCCATATAATGCATGCCAAATAGGAAATGTAATAATTGGTAATAAATATACAGATAAAACAATAAATCCAAACATTATTGTAAAACAAGGGTATGTAAAATGTTCTATTTGTGTAACTAGTACAAAATCTTGTATTACTACAGACACGGGTATTTGTAAAATATTAAATAATCATGGTATAGATGCTACTTATATAATGGAGAAAAATATAAAGTTATTAGATAAAGCTGGAAAACCTACACAAATGCAAGGATTTATAGGAGGAGCGAGCATGGTGTTTGATGATAATTTTATACTATTTGGAGATATAGAAAAATTGGAAAGTAAAGAAAAAATATTAAAGCATATAGAAAAATATAAATTAAATCTTATAAACTTTAAAGGACTTGATGTAAATGATTATGGTGGTGGAATTATTTACTAGTGTAAGGACGGTAATTTCGACCATAAAAAAAGTTGTCAAAATCTCCGTCTCTTTTGAAAATCTCCCTTGACGCAAAAAAACAATTTTGTGGGATATTTTATAAAAATATACAAATAATTAATATATAAAGATAAAAAGTGGAGATGTTATAAATGGTGAATTCAAAAGAAGAAGTAAATATATTAGAGCTTTATGGCAAAGAATGTTTATTAACTAAAGAAGATTTTATTAAACAATACAAAATTAATAAAAATGGATTAACCAATCAAGAAGCAGAAAGTAATTTAAAACAATTTGGAGAAAATATTATTAGTAAATCTCGACCAAAAAGATGGTATAATTACTTTTTGGAAAGTTTATTTACACCATTTAATATTGTTTTGTTAGGGATAATTGTACTATTATGCTATACTGATATAATTCTTTCAGAAGAGAATAGCTATGCAAATATTATAGTTATTATAATATTAATTACAGCGAGTACTCTATTGGATTTTATTGAAGAATATCGTTCAAATAAGGCAGCAAACAAGCTTAAAGAATTAGTGGCTACAACCTGTATGGTGTTAAGAAATGGTGAAGAGACTGAAATTCCAATGAAGAATGTTACTATTGGAGATGTGGTAATACTTTCGGCTGGAAGTATGATTCCAGCTGATCTAAGACTTATAGAGTCAAATGACTTATATGTAGGACAATCTTCTTTAACAGGCGAATCTGATGCTATAAGAAAAATTGTTGAATCTGAAATGAAATTAGAAGATATAGAAAATGTTGCAGATTTAGATACAATTTGTCTTATGGGAACAAATGTTATTTCTGGAAGTGCTAAAGGTGTTGTAATAAAAATTGCAGATTCAACATATTTTGGGAAAATAGCTTATACGCTGAATTCTAGCAAGCCTAAAACTGCTTTTCAAAAAGGAATTGAAGGCATTAGTAAACTATTAATAAGATTTATGCTAATTATAATTCCTATAGTCTTCATACTAAATTTTGCTAAGCATAATGTTATTACAGCTTTTACATTTTCTGTAGCCATTGCAATAACTATAACGCCTTTGTTACTTCCAGTTATATTATCATCTTGCTTGTCAAAAGGCGCTGTAAAAATGTCAAAAAAGAAGACTATAGTAAAAAAACTAGATGCAATTCAGAATTTTGGTGCCATGAATATTTTGTGTACAGATAAAACAGGAACTTTAACAGAGGATAAAATTATATTAGAGAAATATTTAAACACTAAAGGCGAAGAAGATATAGGAGTTTTAAAATATGCATATTTAAATTCTAGTTTTCAAACTGGCTTAAGAAGCAATATAGATGAAGCTGTCATAAAACGTGGATTAGAGCATAACATGAAAGAAATAACTAGCAAATATATAAAATTAGATGAGATTCCATTTGACTTTGCTCGTAGACGTTTATCTGTTGTTGTAAGGAATAGTGAAAACAAAGATGAACTCATAACTAAAGGAGCTGTTGAGGAAATTCTTAATGTTTGTACTTTGGCAGACTATAAAGGAGAAGTTTATTCATTAACGAAAGAAATAAAAGAAAATATACAAAAAATTAGTAAAGACTTAAATCAGAAAGGTTTAAGAGTTATTGCTGTATGTAAAAAATACAATACAGAAAAAAATCACAAACTAAATGTTCAAGATGAAAAGAATATGACGCTATTAGGGTTTATTGGATTTTTAGATCCTCCAAAAGAAAGTGCAAAAGCAGCCGTAATGAAAATGAATGAAGCAGGGATTAGAGTTATTGTTCTAACAGGAGATAATGCCGAAGTAACTAGATGTATATGTGATAAAGTTGGAATCATGTCTGAGAATATTATCCTAGGAAGTAAGTTGGACAGATTATCAGATATGGCAGTTCATAGACTTATCAAAAAAAATAACATTTTTGCCAAGTTATCGCCTATTCAAAAAGCTAGAATTGTCAGATTACTAAAAGAAGATAATAATATTGTAGGATATATGGGTGATGGTATTAATGATAGTCCTTCTCTTATAAATTCAGATGTTGGGATATCTGTTGATACTGCTGTTGATATTGCTAAAGAATCGGCAGATATAATATTATTAGAAAAAGATTTAAATGTTTTATTAGATGGTGTAACTGAAGGTAGAAAAACTTTTGCAAATTTAATGAAATATATTAAATTAGCTACAAGTTTTAATTTCGGAGAAGTGTTATCAGTTATTGTTGCAAGTGTTGTATTGCCATTTTTGCCAGAAACCCCTATACAACTATTAGTAGAGGGACTACTATATGATTTTGGACAAATGACACTTCCTTTTGATGATGTTGACCAAGAAATTATTCGACAACCTAAAAGATTGGACACAACAAGCTTAAAACATTTTATGTTCTTTATGGGACCAGTGAGTTCTTTGTTTGACTTAATTGTATTTGCTTTTTTATGGTTTACTTTTAAAGTAAGAGAGGTGGCATTATTCCAAACAATCTGGTTTACTTATAGTATTGTTTCAAATCTTGTTGGAATGCATATTATAAGAACAGCAAAAATTCCATTTATACAAAGTAATGCCAACAAAATGCTATATTTATCATCAATATTATTAATGGTGATAGGTATATTAGTTCCATTTACAAGATTAGGAGCAATAATTGGATTAGTGCCAATTGCTTTAAAATATATATTATTGATATTTGGTGTCACATTTTTATATTGCATTTTGGCAATGTTTGCTAAAAAAATATATATCAAAAAATACGAAGAGTGGATTTAGATTACTAATAAAATTAGAATAAAAATAATAGATATTAAATTATATTAGTTTACAATAGATATTAAATTATATCTTGAGAATTATTTAGAAATCATGTTATAATGCTAATGTATTATATATTAGTAAAAGAGGAATTATTATGTTAAAAAAATTTAAAAAAATAAAGGAAACATATAAAGAAACTAAAAAATCCACCATAATGGTATATGTTGTTCTAAGAGCATTAGTAATTATTAGTATGATTAGACAAATAATATTAGGAGAAATAAGCAATGCAGCTTTATGCTTATTATCATTAATTTTATTTACAGTACCTTTTTGGATACAAGAAAAATTTAAAATTACATTGCCAAGTGTGTTAGAAATAATAATACTATGTTTTATATTTTCAGCAGAAATTTTGGGCGAAATAAACAATTTTTATATAGTTATTCCATATTGGGATACTATATTACACACACTAAATGGCTTTTTGGCAGCAGGAATAGGATTTTCTTTAGTAGATTTATTAAATGAAAATATAAGTAGTATTAAGCTGTCACCAATATTTATTGTAATTGTTTCATTTTGCTTTTCAATGACAATAGGGGTATTATGGGAATTTTTTGAATATGGAGCAGATAATATTTTGAAAACTGATATGCAAAAAGATAGTATAGTTCAAAATATTTCAACGGTAACTCTTGACAAAACAAAAAGTAATAAAGCAATCGACATAAATAATATAAAATATACAGTAATATATAGTGAAGATAACGAAGGAAAAATGAATGAAACTATTATACCTAATGGTTATTTAGATATAGGTATTAATGACACAATGAAAGATCTTATGGTGAACTTTATTGGTGCCATTTGTTTTAGTGTTTTTGGATATTTGTATATTATAAATAGAGGAAAATATCATTTTGTTAACAATTTTATAGCAAGGAAAATAAGTAATTAAAAAAATATATTGAATAAAATAGTCACATATTATAAAATAACTACATAAACAAAAGATGGAGGTAATATATGTTAAACGTTAAATTAAATTTAAAATATTCAAACATTTCAGAAAAAGAAATTATAAAATATGCAGAAGAAGTAAAAAAAATACATGAAAACCTACATAATAGAGCAGAAGATAAGAAAGATTTCGTGGGGTGGTTAGAACTTCCAACCCAATATGACAAAAAGGAATTTGAAAAAGTAAAAAAAGTAGCGGAAAAAATACAAAATGATTCAGAAATTTTAATTGTAATAGGAATAGGTGGTTCTTATTTAGGCGCAAGAGCAGTAATAGAAGCATTAACAAATTCTTTTTATAATCTACAAGAAGAAAGAAAAACTCCATTAATACTTTATGTAGGGAACAATTTGAGCACAAACTATATAAATGATTTAATAGAGGTTATAGGAAACAAAGATTTTTCAATAAATGTAATATCTAAGTCAGGGACAACTACTGAACCAGCAATAGCTTTTAGAATTTTTAGAGAAATGCTAGAAAATAAGTATGGTATAAAAGAAGCAAGAAAGAGAATTTATGTAACAACAGATGCTAAAAAAGGAGCATTAAAAACACTAGCAAAAGAAGAAAAATATACAACATTTGTAATACCAGATAATATAGGTGGTAGATATTCTGTATTAACACCAGTTGGATTATTGCCTATAGCTGTTGCAGGAATAGACATAGACAAATTAATGCAAGGCGCAAAAAATGCGCAAGAAAAATATTTAGACCGAAACATAAAATATAATGATTGCTATAAGTATGCAGTTGCAAGAAACATATTATATAAAAAAGATAAAAATATAGAGATACTTGTAACATATGAGCCAAAGCTTCATTATATGATAGAGTGGTGGAAACAGTTATATGGAGAAAGTGAAGGAAAAGAACATAAAGGGATTTATCCTTCTGGAGTAGAATTTACCACAGATTTACATTCATTGGGACAATACATACAAGACGGAAGAAGAAATTTGTTTGAAACAGTAATAAATATAAAAAATATAAATTCAGAAATTATAATAAATGCAGATGAAGATAATTTAGATGGACTAAATTATTTGTCAGGTAAAACATTAGATTTTGTTAATAAAAAGGCGATGGAAGGAACAATAGCAGCACATACAGAAGGAGATGTACCTAATATAGTTATTGAGATAGAAAAACTAGACGAAGAAACGGTGGGACATTTAATATATTTCTTTGAACTATCTTGCGCAATGTCTGGCAATTTACTAGGAGTAAATCCATTTGATCAACCAGGAGTAGAAAAATATAAAACTAATATGTTTAAACTGTTAAAAAAACCAGGATATGAAAAAGATGAATGATTTGGTAAGCAGAATAATTGGCTTTTATCTTTTGATATAATTTTTTAAATCAAAAGAATATTAAAAATATGGATAGTATTTTTTACTTTACTATTTATCAAGAAAAAACAGTTAAAGAGACTTTAATTAATTTTTTTCCAGTTTTTCTTAGAAATTATTGGTTTGTTACTGTATACATAGTATTGCTAATTTTATCTCCTTTTTTAAACAAATTGATAAATTCATTATCTCAAAAGCAATATACGTACCTTATAGAAGAAATCATGAATACAAAATGAAATATATTTGGTCCACTCCTATAATGTTGACAAAGAAGGCAATTTAATATAGAATATCAAATATAAAATAATAAGTCGGAGGAAAACAAGATGAAACCTAAAGTATTATTGATTATACCAGCATACAACGAAGCGGGTAATATAGAAAAAGTGGTAAAAGATTTAAAAAATAACGCAAATGATGTCGATTACGTTATAATAAATGATGCATCAAAAGACAATACTTTAGAAATATGTCAAAAGAACAATTATAATTGCATAAATGGATTAGTAAATTTAGGATTATGGGGAGCGGTTCAAACAGGTTTAAAATATGCAATGGATAAAAATTATGATATTGCTATCCAATTTGATGGAGATGGACAACATAGTGCTAAATATGTAAAATACTTAGTTGATGAAATTGAAAATGGAATAGATATAGCTATTGGTTCAAGATTTGTAACAGTAAAGAAACCTTGGTCATTAAGAATGTTAGGAAGCAGATTAATATCAGCTTGTATCTTTTTAACTACAGGAAAAAAGATTACAGATCCAACCAGTGGAATGAGAGCATATAATAAAAATATTATAAAGGAATATGCTCTAGATATGAATAATCCACCTGAACCTGATACTCTAGTATATATGCTAAAAAAGAAAAAGAAGATAAAAGAAATTCAAGTGGAAATGAGTGAAAGAGAACAAGGAACATCTTCTTTTAATGTAGGACATACAATTAGATATATGTGCAGAATGATAATATCTATTTTCTTTATACAACCATTCCGAAAGAGAAAGTAATAAAAATTATTAATTTTAAAAGGAGTTAAATAATAATGGATTTACAACTAAATTTATTTTTTATATTAATATCGGTTTTAACAATTATTTATATTATAAAAAAAATAAGAAAACATAAATTAAACATAGATGATTCTATTGTATGGATAATTTGGTCAATCATATTATTAATACTTAGTATATTTCCTAAAATTTCAATTTTCTTTGCAAAACAAATGGGATTTCAATCAACAAGTAATTTTATTTTATGTTTATTCGTGTTTGTTTCTTATATCATGCTATTTTTTCAGAATATTAAGATATCAGAACTAAAAGAAAAAAACAAAGAGATAATTCAGAAAACAAGTATATATGTATATAATCAAAAAAATAAAGAAAAGAAAGAAGAAAAAGAATAATTTATAATAGGTGAAAAACAAATGAGAGCAAAAAAGACTTTGAAAAATTTAATATTTAACTTATTGCAACAAATTGTAAGTATCGTGACCGGTTTTATATTACCACCCCTCATAATTCAGAATTATGGTTCATCAATTAATGGGCTGATTTCTACGATAAAACAGATTGTAATGTATGCTCAAACTACTGGTGCAGGAATTGCAAGTGCTAGTACATATGTAATGTATCAACCACTAGCTGAACGAAACTATAAAAAGTTAAGTGGTATTTTTAATGCAACGAGGAAAATGTTTGTAAAAGCAGGAAACTTGTCATCTCTTATCATGCTCTTAGTTGCATTCATATACCCATTATTTGTGCGTAACGATGTAGATGTTTTAACTACAATTTGTTTAATTATATTACTTGGAGCCTGTGGCGTATCGGAATTTTATTTTATTGGAAAGTATCAAGCCTTGTTTAGCGCAGATCAAAAAAACTACTTGGTATCTATTGCTCAAGGATTGGGTAATATATTTAACATTGTCATTTCTATAATATTAATTAAATTTAACTGTAATATTATTTTGGTAGAATTTGGTGCAATGACTGTGTATATTGTCAGAGTGGTTGTGCTTTGGACGTACTTCAAAAAAAATTATACTTATATTGATAAGAAAGAAAAACCACTGATGAACGAAATTTCTCAAAGGAGAGATGCAATAATACACGAAATTACTGCACTGATTATTAACAATAGTTCTATTGTACTAATATCATTGTTTATTGGGTTAAAAAATGCAAGTATTTATAATGTTTATATGTTAGTTTTTTCTGGATTAAACATGATTTGCAATATTGTTTCTAATGGAATATATGCATCTTTTGGGGATGTAGTTTCGAAAAAAGAAGATGAAGTTCTGAAAAAAGCTTATGATGTTTTTGAATTTACATACATGATTATGATCTCCGCAATTTATACAATAGCATATATATTAATTATGCCATTTATAAAAATATATACTCAAGGAATGACAGACGCTAACTATGTGCTTCCTATATTAGGTAAATTATTTGTACTAGTTGGATTCATAAACAATCTTAAGATTCCATCAAGAACGATGGTCATTGCAAGCGGGCATTTTAAACAGACAAAAAAATATTCAGTAATTGAAATGATTATAAATCTTTTGGGACAAGTAATTCTAATGTATTTTTGGGGAATCTATGGAGCTTTATTAGGATGCCTATTGGCAGCAATATATAGGGCAATTAATTTTATTTGGTACTCTAACAAATATATATTGAAGATATCGAATAATATAATTATAAAAAGAGTTTTATTATTTTTAGCGGTTGCATGTATAATTATTGGATTTTATTCATTTGGAATCAACCTTATGATTTTAAGCTATCTGCAGTGGTTTACATATGCAATTATAATATCTACTACTGTAGGGATTATATTTTTAATAACAGGAGCAATTTCCAATAGAGAAACATTTAAAGAGACTGTAAAAATTTTAAAAGGAATTATAATAAGAAGGTAACTTATATGAAAAAACATGCATATCTAATTATGGCTCATAATAACCCATACATTCTAAAAAAATTGTTAAATTTAATTGATGATAAGAGAAATGATATTTATTTACATATAGATAAAAAGTCAAAATTATTCAATGTACAAGAAATAAACAATATTGTAAAGAATTCGAATCTATATTTTACGAAAAGAATTGATGTAAGATGGGGGGACTTTTCTCAGATAGAATGTGAATATTTATTACTAAAAGAAAGCAAAAACAAGAACTATGAATATTATCACTTTATATCAGGAGTAGACCTACCATTAAAAACACAAGATGAAATTCACGAGTTTTTTCAAAAGAACAATGGAAAAGAAATTGTTCAATTAACGACGGATGAAATAATAAACAAAAGGAATGCATATTATAGAATTTCTAGGTTCCATTTTTTTCAAAAAATTGCAAAAAGCAATCGAAGATTAGAAAGAACATTTTATAATGCTTTTCAAAATGTTTTTATGCCTATACAATCTATTTTAAAAGTCGATCGAATAAAAAAGCTGGATATCAAAGTAGGATATGGTGCAAATTGGGTCAGTATTACAAATGACTTTGCAAACTATGTGTTGAAACAGGAAACTTGGGTAAGAAAGGTATTTAAATATTCATTATGCGCAGATGAACTATTTATTCAGACACTTTTAGTAAACTCTAAATTTAAAGAAAATGTTTATAAAGAACCATCAAATAATTTTAACGGAGATGCTTGTATGAGATACATTGATTGGGAAAGAGGAAATCCATATGTATTCAAAGAGGAAGACCTAGAAAGATTGCTAAAAAGTAGAATGCTGTTTGCTAGAAAGTTTGATGTAGAGACCAATAAAAAGATTATTGATGACATATATATGATATTAAAAGAAAAACAGAACAAATAATAACTAATTTTAGTTGTAAGTGGAGGAGAAAAATTGACAATACTAAAGATTTTATTATTAATAGTTTTTATGTGTTTTAGTTCAAAGGCACTTGGACTTTATGTTTTTGATAAGATAAAGAAAGATAGGGAAGAAAAAACAGCAATAGGCTTTTTGGCAAATCTGACTTTGTTCTTTATATGTGAGCTTCCAGTTATGTTCTTTAAACTATCATCAAGATACTTAAATATTTTTGGACTTGTATATTTAACAATAATTGGAATTATTATGCTTAAGTATATAAAAAACAAGAAAATTATTAAAATAACAAAAAAAGAAATTATAGCACTTATTGTGGCATTTACTTTTATGTTATTATATATGATATGCATTCACTTTGGATACATGGAAACATATGATTCCTATTTTTACAGTGTATTTACTAATAGTGCACAAAATGCAGAACACATATCAACTATAGACCCATATACAGGCCAAAGTAATTTGCAAAATTATTATAAATATATGTCATATTACTACCAAGCATCATTTTTGGCTAACATAGTCGGACTACAAGAGGGATATTTAGTTTTAATATGGGTAATGACATTTATGAATTACTTTTTTATAAGTATGACAGCAATAACATTGGTGAGAATAGCTCGAAATAAAAATTTAAACAATATACTTACAGCATTTTTTTTAACATTTGTTCTTAGCATTTTCAGGGCGCCATTTAATGCACTTCATTTAGTAACAATAGTATTAAGTATTTATTGTTTTACTTATATGTTTGATTTATTCAAAGAAGAAAAAACATCATTACATTTACTATTAATTTGTATAATTGCTGGAATTTCTATAACATCTACGATGATGTTTATTATGTTATTTTTTATTTGTTCCTTCTATATAGTTGTATGTATATTAAAAAGAAAGGACTTATTGAATTCAGTATTATATGTAGGTACACCGGTATTGATAATTTTGTTTTTATATATTTATGAATCGTTAGATAATATATATGTTATTGCAATTATGCTATTTGTGTTAACAATTTTATATTTGTTATTTCAAAACAAAAAAATAATAGATATAATTGCTAAACTTGGATATCCAATGATGATAATTATACCAATAATACTTATTTTACTAGGAACTCCTTTATATGATAATATATTGGCAAAATTATTAATAAAGAAGGATAATATTGATTCAAGCATGCAAATAATTCCAGAGAATGCAGAGAATCCGGATGAACATTTAGAAGATGGGGAAAAATTAATATTAAATTATACAGTGGATAAAGAAATTCATAGTTCATCAATGAAATATATTTATGAAAATAAATCTAATGTATTAAGTACAATTCTGATTTTAATTACACATTCAAGCATCTTGTATGGTGGTATGATATTCTTATTAGTATATGGAATAAAAAATTTAAGAAAAAAACCAGAGTTTTTATTACTAGTGGTATATATAATTATTTTGTATAATCCTTTAGTAAGAAAGGGGCTTTCAGCATTAACATTAGGGCTTGAAAGTAGGATATATTTATTCTTTAATACTATTTTTGGAATATTAGGAATATATTATTTGCTTGAATTTATAGAAACTAGAGTAAAAAATATAAAAACACAATATAACATTAAGAAAGTATTGCAATATGGAAGTTATGTATACATAACATTAACAGCATTTTCAATATTAGTCTATATATTACAATTTGATATAATTGATTGTAAAAAATATAGCATACTTGCTAAAGTGCCAAATACTTTAGTAGAAGCGACTGAATATTTTAATAAATATATACAGGAAAATAATTTATCTAACGAATATGTTAGGGTCTATTATACGGCTAATACTTTTAATATGTCTATGATTGACAAAAATGTCAATAAGAAAATTAAAATTATAAATAGTAAAGAATATATGGGATATTTGGGAGATGAAAATAAAACTTTTACAAGTAAATTAGCTATAAGTGCTTACTTTGATTCAGAGGGTAAAAGCTATTTATATAATGAATCTGGAAAAGAGGTACCAATAGAAGAAAAGGAAATTGAGGAATATATTAAATACTATGATATTCAATATATAACTTGCAAGGCATCTAAAGAAGAAAAGTTTAAAAACTATATAAATAATAACTTTGAAGTTATTTATTCAAATGACGATGTTCAAATCCTAAAATTGAAATAAGGGGGGAAAAGAAAAAATGGATGAAGTGACAATTATTATAAAAACACTAGACAGATGTGATTGCTTAATTAATTTATTGGACTCTATTTTTAAAAAATATCCTAAAATTAGAGTTTTAGTTGGAGATGATAGCGAAATATCATCCAAAGAAAAAATACTATCAAAATTTAACCAATACAATTTGCAATATTACAATTTAGAAAAAGATTGTGGACTATCTGCTGGAAGAAATTTTTTATTAAATAAAATACAAACGAAATATTTTGTATTAGCAGACGACGATTTCGTTTTTGATCAAAAAACAAACTTAGAAAGAGCAGTGCAAATACTTGAAGAGAAAAAATTAGATATTATAGGGGGATATATACGCAACTATAAAATAGTCAAAAATAAATGGGACAAGTTTTTAGTTATTATCCAAAAAATACTAAAATATGAGTTGCCAACAAATTATATAGGAACTTTGAAAATGGAAGGAAGCACATTTTATGCAGATTATATAGTACATTCGTTTCCTGAGTTTGTAGAAACAGATTTAGTGCTTAATTTTTTCGTGGCTAAGACAGAAATAATACAAAAAATGCAAGGCTGGGATCCAGAATTAAAGTTACAGGAGCATACAGAGTTTTTTTATAGAGCTAAACTAAATAATTTGAAAGTCGGATTTACAAATGAATTATCAGTACAGCATCATCCATTCAAACTTAAAGAATACAACTCAAAAAGAAATAGAAATTATACAAAAGTATTTATGGATAAATACAAAATAGATAAAATTATAGCAAATTATGATGATAAAAGAGGTCAAAAAATAACACAAAAAAAAGATTTGGAGGAGAAAAATTGAAAGTTAGTATAATTATTCCTATTTATAATGCGATGGAATATTTACCAATTGGAATGGAAAAAATTCTAAACCAAACTTATTCAAATATAGAAATACTATTAGTGGACAACAACTCTAAAGATGATAGTTATAATTATATAAAAGAATTAGAAAAAAAAGATCGTAGGGTGAAAGCGTTAGCAGAGACAAAACAAGGACCAAATTATGCTAGAAAAACTGGATTTGAAGCTTCTACAGGAGAATACATATTATTTTGCGATTCAGATGATTTTATGGTAGAGGATGCAGTTGAAAGTTTTGTAAGTAAAATTAAAGAAACAAATGCAGATATAGTTGTCGCCAACTATAAAGAGGTAACAAGGAACAATGAGTTTTTAAAAGAAAAAAAAGGAATTCCATATAAATATAATGGAGAAAATCTAAAAGAACATAAGGATATTATTCATATAAAGCCAGCTCTCTGGAACAAAATATTTCGAAGGAGTTTGATAAAAGAAGATTTTTTTATTACCTCTAAAATAGGGGAAGATATGGTAATTACAATATCCTCTATGATGAATGCTAAAAATGTTGTTTATATAGATAAAACAGTATATCATTATGTTCCAAATGATGAAGGACTTTCAAATTCTGTAAATGTTAGAAATTTATTAGATATTTTAATTACAACTGAAAAATTAAAGAAAATTGCTGAAGAGCAAAATACATATAGCATATATGCAGAAGAAATAGAATTTTTGTGTTTTACGCATGTGATCTATAAGATATTAAGAACTGTAATGATGGAGAATGATAAAGAACGAATAGAAGTGTATACAAAGCTGAGAGAATATTTAAAGAAAAATTGCAAGTACAGAGAAACTAAATATTACAAAACCAAGCTTTATTATCGAATAGCAACAGTATTTTTAATGAATAAGAGTATTTATAACTTAAAGGTTTTTAGAAAAATGTTAAAAGCTATATTTAAAAATAAAGCACTATATAAATGCTTTAAAAAATTGGATAATTAAAGGGGAAAACATGAATATAAAAATTTTAATGTCTACAATGAACAAACAAAATATTGAAGAACTAAAATTAAAAGAAAAGAATATATCAAATTGTATAATAATAAATCAAATTAAAGAACCAATGGAAAAATTAGAGAAAAATGATGCAATCTTATATTCATACAATGAAAAAGGACTAGCAAAATCGCGAAATAGGTTATTAGAAAAAGTAGAGACAGATGTAGACGTTGGAATTATTACTGATGATGATGTAATATTTGTTAAAAATTATAGAAACATAGTTCAAAAAGCCTATGAAGAAATGAAAGATGCAGATATAATTATATTTAAATCATTAGATGAGGATGGAAAAGACAGAAGAAAATATCCACTACAAAATAAAAAATTAACAAAAAAGGAAATTCTACAAGTATGTTCTATAGAGATAACTTTCAAAATATCCAAGATAAAAGATAAAGTATGGTTTGATGAAAAATTTGGCTTAGGTTCTAAATATAAAAGTGGAGAAGAAAACATATTTTTACAAGATTGTTATAATAAAGGAGTAAAGATATATTTCTATAATGAAGCGATAAATGCGCATCCAAAGGAAAGCACAGGGACAATATGGAAAGAAGAAGATATATATGAAAAAGGTGCCTTGTTTAAAAGACTATATCCAAAAATATGTTTTCTTATGGTATTGCCAATTGCAGTTCTTAAAAATAATATTTGTAAAACAAGCGTATTAAATACAACCAAGCTATTATTAAAAGGAATGAGAGATTATAAAAAAGAGGAAAGTAAATGAAAAAAATAGCCATATTTCAATATGATTTGGGATTAGGAGGAATTCAGAAATCATTAATTAATTTATTAAACAATTTAAATTTAGATGAATATGAAATAGATTTATATTTATTTAATAAAGAAGATTTTTATAATATTAAAATACCAAATAAAGTTAATATTATATATCTTCCGACTTTTCCTACAATATATAAAGTTATTCCATTTTCAATTTTAATGAAACAAAAAAAATTTAATATAAAAAAAGAATATGATATAACTATTGATTTTAATGGCTATTCTAATGAATGTGCAATAGCAGCACTAGAAACAAGAAGTAAAAAGAAAATAATATGGTGCCATAATGATATTATAATAAAATATAAAAATGAATGGAAATACCGTATTTTATATAATACCTTCAAAAAGAAATATCAATATTTTGACATAATAGTAAACGTTTCAGAAGGAGCAAAACAGTCATTTATAGCTAAAACTAAAATAGATCAAAAAAAGGTATGGAGTATTCCAAATTATATAGATGCAGAAGAAATAATAACAAAAAGTAAAAAAGAAAATAGTTTTACAGTAGATAATAAAAAATATAATTTAGTTACAGTAGGAAGAATATGTCATCAAAAGGGTTTTGATATATTAATAGAGCATATGGAAAATATAGTACAGCAAAATAAAAATGTTAATTTATATATAATAGGAGATGGACCAGATGCTCCAAAAATAAAAAAACTAGTAAAAAGAAAAAAATTACAAGAAAATGTATTTTTCTTGGGTAGCCAAAAAAATCCATTTGAATATATGAAAAAGATGGATGCTTTTGTTATAACATCACGTTATGAAGGACAAGGCATGGTGATTTTAGAAGCTAAAGTAATAGGATTACCAATTTTTATACCTAAGCATTTGGAGAAATATGTAGAAGGTATAGAAGGATGTATTAATATAGAAAAAGACATATTAGGAGCAAAAAAAATTGAAGATAAACAAGTAGATTATTTAAATAAATATAACTACAACATTAAGGAAAAAATAGCTCGACTATTATCCTAAAAAAGGAGAAGAAAATGAAAATATCAATAATTGAACTAGTTAAAAAGATACCAAGATTTTCAGGATATTTACTTCAAATGATTTTTTATTATATTGTTTCAATATTTTATAAAGACAGAGAAAAATATAAAGATGCATGGCTTATTTGTGAGAGGGGAACAGAAGCAAGGGATAATGGGTACTGGATGTTTAAATATATAAGAGAAAAACATCCAGAGCAAAAGATTTATTATATTATAGATAGCAAAAATCAAATGGATTATAAAAAAGTAAAAGCTCTAGGAGAAGTTATAGAATACAATAGCTTTCAACACAAGATTGCACTGATATTATCTAATGTATATATTTCTACACATATTGGATATATTAACATCTGGAGTTATTTATTGTACAAGAAAGTTTTTGACAGAAAAAACAAGAAAAAATATATTTTTTTACAACACGGAGTTACAAAGGATGATATGAGTGATTTATTAAATAAAAGGATAAATCAGATAAATCTATTTATAACATCAACCTTTGATGAAAGAAATTCTATATTAAATAATCCTAACTATGGGTATAAAGAAGAAGAAGTACCATTGGTAGGAATGGCAAGATTTGATAATTTGAATGACTATGAAACGAAAGAGCAAATTTTATTGATGCCTACATGGAGAAGCTATCTAATTAGTCCATCTTACAAAAAAGAAGACAAAAATATTGAAGAAAAATTTATAGAAACAGAATATTATAAAAAATATAAAAGTCTATTAGAGAATGAAAGATTACACAAATTATTAAAAGAATATAATGTTAAACTAGTATTTTATCCACATTATGAAATGCAAAAATATATTAAATTATTTAATACGAATAATCCAAATATTATTATTGCTTCAAAGGAAGAAAATGACGTGCAGGAATTACTTAGACAGTCGAAAATATTAATAACAGATTATTCAAGTGTTTACTTCGACTTTGCCTATATGAAAAAACCAGAACTATTTTACCAGTTTGATAAAGAAAAATTTAGACAAAAGCAATATAAGGAGTGCACAACAGAATATAAACATAAGGAATTTGGGCGAATAGCAAAAAAAGAAGATGAAGTAATAGAAGAATTGGAAAAGATTTTAAAAAATGGATGTAAAATGGAAGAAAAGTATATTGAAATGGTTGAAGATACATTTGCTTATATAGACAACAATAACTGCAAAAGAATATATGAAGAAATTATAAAATTAAATAAATAGGTGAAATTATGGACGTATCTATTATTATACCAGTGTATAATACTGAAAAATATATAAAACAATGTTTAGAATCTCTAATAAACCAAAAAACAGAATTTGAGTATGAAATTATTTGTGTAAATGATGGCTCAACAGATAATTCGGAAAAAATATTAGAGCAATTTAATAAAAATATACAACATATATCTATCAAGAATAGTGGACCAGGAGCAGCAAGAAATTTGGCAATTCAAAAAGCAAAGGGACAATATTTACTTTTTGTTGATAGTGATGACTATGTAGAAGAAAACTTTATACAAAGAATGACAGAAGAAGCAATAAAAAACGAAGCTGATGTAGTTATATGTAATTTTTACAGATTTAGAGATAATAATTCAGAGTTAGAAAAGGTAAACAAAGGGAAAAGAGCAATTTATCAAAAAGGAGCAATACAAGAAGTTTTATTAATGGAATTTCATTCATGTAATAAATTATTTAAAAGAGAGCTAATGATGCAAAATTTATATCCTGAAGATATGCTCTTTGAAGATGTGGTAGCTATTTCAGAAGCATTAATAGATGCTAATAAAATAGTCAAAATAGAAGATTATTTATATTATTACAGAAGAACAGACAATTCAATAACCAACAATTTAACAGATAAAAATTATGATATAAAGAAAGCTATAGATAAAATTGAACCCAAATTTATAAAAAATGGTTATCTAACGCAAATTGAATTTTTAAATATAAATTGCATTTTGGTGGATTTGGCTATTAAAGTAATGAAAGCTAAAAAAAATAAGCAAGCCTATAAAGATATAATTGAACCTGTAATAAAAAAATATCCGAAATGGTATAAAAATCCATTAATTAAAAAGGTAAAGTTCAAAAAAAAGTTATATTTATGGTGTCTAAAACATAAAATGTATGATTTAATAAAATTTGTTTTTTAGGAGAATATAATGTTTATTATTTATGCTTTTATATTATTTGTGATATCAAATGGTATAGGGAAAATTTTATTTAGTAAAAAAGAAGAGTTAAAAATATTATCTGTGCCTGTAGGATTTATTATTTTCATGGGCTGTCTGCAACTAGGATATTATCCAATGCAATTTTTCCAAGTTTCATCTACAATAGTACATATTTATACAGCAATAATAAGTGTTCCATTATTTATTTACGGAATTATAAAAATAAAAAAAGAAGATTTTAACTTTTTAAAACATTATGAATTCTATATTTTAATTATTTTAATATTTGGAATTATAAAAATAATTCCAGCAACAGATGCAGGAGACGACTCATTTTATATGCCATTAATAATGGAAAACGCACAAACGGATAAAATTAATAGTATAAATCCAAGAAATGGCTGGGAATGGAATGTTGATGAATTCTATAAATATCAAGGATATTATCTATTTCAATCAAGTATGTATAGGCTACAAAATGCTATTTTTCATTTAACAAGCGATATTTTTATTACTTTTAGAACGACTATGAGTTTATTCGTTATAATCTCTTTTGCACTTATTTTATATGGAATTAAAAGTATATATAAAATAGAAAACAAAAAGATAGGAATAATTATTACAATTTTATCTATCCTGCTAATTGGAACATTAGAGCTTAGTCATCTGTATTGGGGCTCCAATTTAATATTTATAATGGGAATTCCTATTTACTTAATTTTATTAGAACAATATATTAAGAATCAAGAAAAAAAATATGTGTGGATTATAACTGGAATGGGATTTGGATTAAATGCTATTGCTTCAACTAGTCTATTTCTACAAACATTTATAATTTTTTCTTTCTTGGTATATAGTTTAAAAATTAAGAAAATAAAAATATATGATTACCTAATTATGATGCTACCAAATTTCATATATGCAGTGTTATTTTTACAAAAATATTGGCTTATGTTTTTAGTAATATTGACTTATATAATATTTTTAAATAAAAAAGTAGAAGAAATGGTAGAAAAAATATTACTTAAAGACATAATATATAAGTTAATATTTATATTACCACTAATATTATTCATAATTGGAATTATATTAAAGTTAGATTTTTCATGGAACATTTATCGAGTGGGGTATGGAACTCTTTTAGCAAATGTATTGGTGGTTTTAGCCATAATTTATTTATATATTAAAAACAAAAAAATAGATATACCACAATTCATTTTTCTTATATATTTTATATTTTTCTTTAATCCTTTTGTAGCACCATTTGTTTCAGAATTTCTGACATCAAAAGTTGTATATTATAGGTTATTTTATATTACAAAAAGTCCTTTTATGATAATAACTATTTTTTACAGTATTTATACATACATAAAAGATAAGAAAAAAATGTTTACATATGCTTATGTAATAGGAATAGGACTGCTGATAATTAGATATGGAGCAATTTTAGGAAGTTATACTTTTTTAGAGCCAACTTATTATACAAAATATGATTATATATTAAGAGAAGATATAGACTCTAAAAATTTAGGAGAATTTTTTGCCAAAAATGAAGAAAAATATAAAGGACAAGTAGTTACATCAATGTATTTTTCACCTAGACAATATTCTCTTAATTATTATGCAAATACATACCGTTATCCATATAATGAAAAATATTTAAAAGATGAAAAAGATGCTTACACTATTTTTCTATATAATAATGACAATGTAACTCAAGATGATATGTATAATTTTAAAAATGCAATGCATAAAGACAAAACTAAAATAGTAGTTACATATACAAATAAAATTCAAGAAATGGAAAAATGGATTGATTTTAATTTTTCAAAAATATATCAAAATGAAACATATGCAGTATATTATTTTGATTTATAGATTGAAATTAATTATTATATAATATATAATGGTAGAAAAGAAGAGGAAAGGAATCAGAAAGGGGTAAAAAATGAAGAAAATAGCTGTATTAATACCATGTTATAATGAAGCCAAGACAATAAAAAAGGTAGTAGAGGATTATAAGAATGCTTTACCAGAAGCAGATATCTATGTATATGATAATAATTCTACCGATGGAACAGATGAGATTGCAAGACAAGCCGGAGCTATAGTAAAATATGAATATAAACAAGGAAAAGGAAATGTTATAAGAAGCATGTTTAGACAAATTGAAGCAGACTGTTATTTGATGATTGATGGAGATGACACATACCCTGTTGAAAATGCCAGAGAAATGTGCGATATAATACTAGAAGGAAAAGCAGATATGGTAATAGGCGATAGATTGTCAAGCACATATTTTACAGAAAACAAGAGACCATTTCATAATTTGGGCAATAGAATGGTTAGATTACTTATTAATAAAATATTTAACAATAATGTGAAAGATATAATGACAGGATATAGAGCATTCAGTTATGAATTCGTAAAGGGATTTCCGGTTCTATCTAAGGGATTTGAAATAGAAACAGAAATGACAATTCATGCTGTTGACAAAAATTTTAAATTAGTTGAGGTACCAGTAAATTATAGAGATAGACCAGAAGGAAGTATATCAAAATTAAATACATACCGTGATGGATTTCGTGTACTAAAGACTATTTTTACACTATTTAAAGAATATAAGCCTACATTTTTTTTCAATACATTAACACTAATATTTTTAGCTTTAGCTCTAATTTTAGGAATTCCAGTTGTTGGAGAATATATAAAAACAGGATTAGTTCCAAGATTTCCTAGTTTAATAGTAGCATCAATTTTTACAGTAATTTCATTATTATTATGGATAACGGGCATTATACTACAAGTAATTGTCAAAAAACATAAACAATTATATGAATTAATGCTGACACAAATAGTGAGAAATAAAAAAGAGGAGATAAAACTGTGAAAAATATGACTAAAAAATTAATAAGAGGTTTAATAATTTTAATAAGTGGCATTATAGTAGCAATGTTACTTATGATATTTACGTATTTATTGCCAACAGGAAGAATAACAAAAAATGTAGAAAATTCAACATATTCTTTTTATAAAGAGGGAACGTATAATAGAATAATTGCAGAGTGTGAAAATACACAACTGGATAATTTTACTGATGCAATAATGCTTAGTAAAGCAATGTATGTAGGTGAGGAAAATGCAATAGAAAAAGCAGTAAATGTTTATAGCTATAGAACAGAAAAAGGAAGTCCAGCAGAACAACTTATTAAATATTGTAATGAAAGGGATTCACAAGACTGGGAAAAAACTAGTTATTTTCAATATTGGCATGGGTATTTAATATTTTTAAAGCCACTATTGATATTTCTTAAATACTATGATATTCGTATGATTAATGGTTGTTTGCAAATGCTATTAGTGGTAGCAATTATTTATTTAATGACAAAAAGAAAATTAGAAAAATTTATTCTGCCGTTTTGTATAGCACTTTTTGTGATATCTCCAATAACAACAGGGATGTCTATGCAGTTCTCAAGTGTATTATATATTTTTTTAATAGCTATGATAGTAATGTTACTATTTCATGAGAAACTAAAAAATAAATATGGTTATTTCTTTTTAATAATAGGGATGATGACTAGCTTTTTTGATTTATTAACCTATCCAGTTGCTACTTTTGGAATACCAATAATATTATTCTTCATATTAGAAAATAAATCTTTAAAAGAAGGCATAAAAGACCTTATTATATACGGCTTGGCATGGATAGTAGGATATGCAGGAATGTGGGCAGGAAAATGGATATTAAGTAGCATATTATTAAAGGAAAATATGTTTATACCAGCAATAGAAAAAATTATGGAAAGAACGGGAAATGAGACAATAAATGGAAATTTCACAAGACTCACGGTTTTAAAATTAAATACTAAAATGATTACTAATGTGCCTAATATATTGATAACTGTAATATATATAATTTATCTAAGTATAAAAGCAATAATACAAAGAGTTAAAATATCTTTTAAAAATATAAAAAATGTTTTATGTTTTATATTAATAGCAACCATACCTATCGCATGGTATATTGTTGCAGGGCAACACTCAATTATACATTATTGGTTTACATACAGAAGTTTAATAGTAACTGCTTTTGCAGGACTTGTCTTTATAACTATCCTACTATCTAAAAAGGAGATAAGAGAAGAGTGAAAAAAGTTTTATTTATAGCTAGTACAGGTGGTCACTTAAATGAACTATTACAACTAAAAGCATTATTTAAAGAATATGACTCTTATCTTATAACAGAAAAGGACAAGTCTACAGAAAGTTTACAGATAGAAGGTATAAAAGAAACAAAATATTTGGCTTATGGAACAAGAAGTAAAATATTAGTATATCCTTTTATATTTATATATAATTGTTTTAAAAGTTTATTTTATTATTTTAAAATAAAACCAAAGGTAATTATAACAACAGGTACTCATACTGCGGTGCCAATGTGTTACATAGGTAAACTATTTGGTTCTAAAATTATTTTTATAGAAACATTTGCAAACAGAAATACAAAAACATTGTCAGGGAGGATGGTTTATCCAATTTCAGATTTATTTATCGTACAATGGAAAGAAATGCAACAATTATATCCTAAATCTGTATATGGAGGTGCTATATATTAATGATTTTAGTATTATTAGGAACACAAAACAATAGCTTCCATAGGTTATTAGAAGAAGTACAAAAATGTATAGATGAAGGAACAATAAAAGATAAAGTAGTTGTACAGGCAGGTAGTACTAAATTTGAGTCAGATGATATGGAAATATTTAACTTAATAGAACAAAATAAATTTAATGAACTTATAGAACAAGCTAATATTATAATAACACATGGAGGGGTGGGTTCAATAGTAACAGCTGTTAAGTTAGGTAAAAAAGTAATTGCGGTTCCAAGATTAAGAAAATATGGAGAACATGTAAATGATCATCAAATTCAAATTGTAGAAACATTTTCAAAACAGGGATTTATAAAAGGCATCAAAGATGTTTCAGAGTTAAAAGAAACACTAAAAAATATAGATACATTCACACCAAACAAATTAGAAAGCAATACAGAAAATATTGTAAATATAATAAGACAATTTATAAACGAACAATAAATAAGAAAGGAAAGATAGATATGTCGGTTTTAGTTACAGGGGGAGCAGGATACATTGGTAGTCACACTGTTGTAGAATTATTAAAAAACAATAGAGAGGTAATCATTGTTGATAATTTTTCAAATAGTAAGCCAGAAATGTTAGAGAAAATTAAAAAAATAACAAATAAAGATTTTAAATTTTACGAAATGGATTATGCTGACAAAGAGAAAATGGATAAGGTTTTTACAGAAAATAATATAGAAGCGGTAATACATTTTGCAGGATATAAAGCAGTAGGGGAATCAGTAGAAAAACCAATAGAATATTATACTAACAATGTCGCAGGGACATTAAGCTTGTTAAATATTATGAAAAATCATAATGTAAAAACAATTATTTTTAGCTCATCTGCGACTGTGTATGGAGATCCAGAAATAGTGCCACTAACAGAGGAATGCAAGGTAGGAGGGACAACGAATCCATATGGAACAACTAAATTATATATAGAGCAAATATTAAAAGATGTGTATAAATCAGATAACACATGGAATATTTGCTTATTAAGATATTTCAATCCAGTAGGTTCACATGAATCTGGATTAATTGGAGAGGAACCACAAGGTAGACCAAATAATTTAATGCCATATATAGTAAGAGTAGCATCAGGAGAATTAGAAGAATTATCAGTATTTGGAAATGATTATGATACACCTGATGGAACAGGAGTTAGAGATTATATACATGTAGTTGATTTGGCAAAAGGACACATAAAAGCACTTGAAAAATTAGAAAAAGAAAAAAAAGGTATATATATATATAATTTGGGAACTGGTAAAGGCTATAGTGTTTTAGATATGATAAACGCATTTGAAAAGAGTACAGGAAAAAAAGTAAAATATAAAATAACACAAAGAAGACCAGGAGATGTAGCTACTTGCTATGCAGACCCATCTAAGGCAAAACGAGAGTTGAATTGGGAAGCAGAAAAAACATTAGAAGATATGTGTAAAGACTCATGGAACTATATAGCAAAGAAAAATGGAAATGTTTAGAAATTAAAAGAAAAACACTTGCAATTTTACAAAAAATAAAGTATAATATAACATATGTTATATAGAAAACATAAATGAGACAAAGTAAAATAAAGGTTATTTAAAGAGAGGATTAGTCAATAGGCTGAAAGCTAATCTAAAAAAACATATTTGAAAAACTACCTCATTGTTTCTAGCAAAACTAGACGTATGCTTGCGTTAAAAGCTAATTAAGTAAAAACAAGGATGGAACCGTGTAAATAGCACTCCTAGGCATATAACTATGTCTAGGAGTTTTTATTTGGCTCAATTAGGGACAGTCCCCAATTGTCCAATTTGCTCAATTTGGGACACCCTTAAAGAAGGAGGAAAAAATAAAATGATAAAAATTGAATTAAAAGATGGCTCTAATATTGAAGTAGAAAAAGAAAGTTCAGTATTAGATGTAGCAAAGAAGATTAGTGAAGGATTAGCAAGAGTTGCTTTAGCAGGAATTGTTAATGGAGAGGTGAAAGATTTAAGATATGAACTAAATGAAGACTGTAAACTAGAGATTGTAACTTTTGATAATTTAGAAGGGAAAAAAGCATATTGGCACACAACATCACACATAATGGCACAAGCTATAAAAAGAATTTTTCCAGAAGTAAAATTAGCAATAGGACCTTCGATTGATAATGGATTTTATTATGATTTTGATGTGGAAAAACCATTTACAGAAGATGATTTGGCAAAAATTGAAAATGAGATGAAAAAGATAATTAAAGAAGATTTAGCAATAGAAAGGTTTACATTACCAAGAGATGAAGCAATTAAATTTATGAAGGAAAAACAAGAACCTTATAAAGTAGAATTAATAGAAGATTTGCCAGAAGATGAAGAAATTAGCTTTTATAAACAGGGAGAATTTACAGACCTTTGTGCAGGACCACATGTTATGAAAACAGGAAGTATAAAAGCAGTAAAATTATTAACTACATCAGGTGCATATTGGAGAGGAAATGAAAAGAATAAAATGTTACAAAGAATTTATGGAATTTCTTATCCAAAAGCAAGTCAATTAGAAGAATATTTAAATATGTTAGAAGAAGCTAAAAAAAGAGACCATAAAAAATTAGGAAAAGAATTAGAGTTATTTATGATGACAGGAGAAGGTCCAGGATTTCCATTTTTCTTACCAAAAGGTATGGTATTAAGAAATGTATTAGAAGATTACTGGAGGAAAATTCATACTTTAAATGGCTATCAAGAAGTTAAAACACCAGTAATGTTAAATGAAGAGCTATGGCACCGTTCAGGTCATTGGGACCATTATAAAGATAATATGTACACAACAAAAATTGATGAACAAGACTTTGCTTTAAAGCCAATGAACTGTCCAGGAGGAATGCTTGTATATAAAAGCAAGATGCACTCATATAAAGATTTACCTATAAGAATGGGAGAATTAGGTTTAGTACATAGACATGAGAAGTCAGGACAATTAAACGGATTGTTTAGAGTAAGATGTTTTACTCAAGATGATGCACATATATTCTGCTTGCCAGAACAGATTGAGTCTGAAATTATAAACTTAATGCATTTAATTAATCAAGTATATAGTTTATTTGGTTTTACATATACAGTTGAATTATCAACCAGACCAGAAAATTCTATGGGAAGCGATGAAGAGTGGGCAACAGCAGAAAACGCATTAAAAAAAGCACTAGAACATGAAAATATGGAATATGTAATAAATGAAGGAGATGGGGCATTTTATGGTCCTAAAATAGACTTCCATATAAAAGATAGTTTGGGAAGAGATTGGCAATGTGGAACAATACAATTGGATTTCCAAATGCCAGAAAGATTTGATTTAACATATATAGGACAAGACGGAGAAAAACACAGACCAGTTATGCTTCATAGAGTAGTTTTCGGAAGTATAGAAAGATTTATAGGGGTTTTAATAGAACATTATGCAGGCGCATTCCCAACGTGGTTAGCACCAGTACAAGTAAAAATTCTAACAATATCTGATAAGCAAAAAGCTTATGCCAATAAAATAGTAGAAAAATTAATGAATGAAGGCATAAGAGTAGAAGTAGATGATAGAGAAGAAAAAATAGGATATAAAATAAGAGAAGCACAACTTCAAAAAATTCCATATATGCTAATAGTAGGAGACAAAGAAGTAGAGACAAATACAGTAGGTGTACGTGCAAGAAAAGATGGCGACATAGGACAAATGCCAATAGACGAATTTATTTGCAAAATTAAAGCAGAAATAAAAGAGTACAATTAGGGACAGTCCCTAATTGTGCTTTTTTCTCAATTTGGGACACCCCTTGATTAAAAATAATTAAAAAATGTTTTCTTTTTGTTGTGTTTATGATATACTCTAAACATAATGGTTAGGAGGGAAAAAATGCCAGAAACTACCAATGATGAAAAGAAAATTATAAAACAAAAATTGGAATATATAGGTTTAGATTTGGAAAATATACCAGAGTTTTTAAGAGAATTTAAACCTCTTAATTTTAGACCATTAGAGTCTTATGATGAAGCATACAAGGTATATAAATATATAGATATTGAAGAAATTCAGATATTAATAACACCTACAGATAGATTAACAAATTTAAAAGAAAAATATAAGCTATCAGCTTCTATTAGTGAGTATCTAGATACAGAGCAAGAAGAAAATATCGAAAAATTTGTTAAATTCCTAGAGCTTTTAAAAAACTTTAAGATAGATGATGTTAAAGAAATAGAAGATGAACAAAAGTTATTAAAAAGTAAAATACCATTTGAAGTGAAGTATAAGAATAATTTTATATGGCAGATATATTATTCTGATTATAATGATAGATATTTTATGCTAGTTCCATCCAAAGAAATGAATAATCCAGAATTATTTTATATATTAAAAAAACAGATAGAATGTAAAAAAAATAATGTTAAAGAAAAAATATTTGTACCAATAAGTCATTTAGATTATTCAGGGCGATATTTAAAAAAGTCAGAGATATCAGATGTGGAAAATTATTTATGGTATTTTACAAAGCAATGGCCAGATGTATTTGAGGTATATGATAATAAAGAAAAACTATATGTGCAAATTATAGGACAAATTGATGTTTATGAAAAAGTTCTAAGCACTTATAGAATAGTGTTAAAAGACAAAGAAGCAGCAGTTAATTTTTATAAATTGCTAAAGGCATTATTTATTTTATCAACTGGAGCAGAAGAGCAGTATAAGTTTAATTTAAAAATAAATAAAGAGGCAGGGATAGATTTTTTCTTTGAACAAGAAAAAATAGAGTATATAAAATTGCCTAATTTTATAAATAACCAAGTAAATAAAAAAATAAAAGATATAGAAAATGTTAAATTAGAAATAGTTGAAAGAACAGCAAAGTTACAAAAGTTAAAAAAAATAAATGAAAGTAAAATAGAAGAATATTTGGAAAAGCAAAAACAAATTTCTACTTTTTTGGAGTGTAAAAAAACTTTTTTAGGAAGAGTTAGATATTATTTTAAAAGTAAAAACATTAAGAAAGAAATTAATAATAATGAAGAAAATATTAAAGAAGATAAGAAACAAGAGCCAGAAGTTTTATATGAAAGAAAAGAACAATATACTTTAGAAGATTTAATAGGTCTTTGCACAAGATTAAATAATAAGAATGAAGAAAATAAAAATAAACAATTGGATATAAAGGCAATAGAATTAAAAATTACTAATTTATCTAAAAAAATAGAAAATGCAGAATTATATATAAAAGAAATAGAAAAGCATAAAAAAAGCATTTTTGAGTTTTGGAAATTTACTAATAAAGATGAACTTCCTAGCTTGCAAGAAGGAGATATTGAAGAAGAAAGCCATAAAGAAAAAATAGAAAAATATTTTGATTATGAAGAGGACATTGAGGATTTTGGCAAAAAAGCCGATGAATTGCAAAGAAGAAAGTTATCCAAAAATGAAACAGATGCTGTTTTTGCAGTAAAACAAGCTATGAATTCTATAAAGGCATTAGATAGTGATAGTGAAGACTTGAAACAAGAATTTGATCTGCTAAAAAAAGAGTATGAGAAAAATATAGAATATATTAATATGAAAGACTTTAACATATTTGGAAGTATGGTTGAGGATAAAACAAAAATAAAAGTTATAAATAATAAAAAACATAGAGAAATTGAAAAAGATAAATATAAAATTCTAAATATAAATTCAAATTCGGATGTTAATTTATATAAAGATAATTTAAAAAATTATTTAAAATTAATAAATGAAGCATTTGGCAAAATATCTTTATGTAGGAACATATCTGTATATAAACTTTCAAAAGAAGAACTATGTAAATTAGAAATATTTGATATAAATCCAAAAAATGAGTTGCAGAATGTGAAGAATAAAGAAGTAATGTATAAATTAAATTTACAAGAAGGTACTCCTATATTATATTACTCTAATATTATTTTTTATGAAAATTTTAATAAAACATTACCATTGGGAATGAACTTATCAACACAAATATTATTAGACATAGATAAATTAGAATTTGAGCTTATAAAAGAAAGTGAATTTAATATAAATATACAAAAAAATCAATTTGATTTTGAAATAAAAAAAGTTAAAGTAAAAGAGTACAATGTTAAAGGAAAAAATAAGGAATGATATGGAGAATATATGCTGAAAATCTTATATAGGGGCAAGATAATAGTCGATTTTTCCTATACAATATACAATAAAAAGAAAGAAAATTCTTTATTGAATTTTCTTTCTTTTTTCCATTTGGCTGATTGTAAAGTGGTACCGATGGTGGGACTCGAACCCACATGGTTTCCCGCCAGATTTTGAGTCTGGTGCGTCTGCCAATTCCGCCACATCGGCATATTTAAAATACAATATATATAATAACAGATTTTTTTTTATTTGGCAATACTATTTTGAAAGTTAAACTAAACTTTATTATAGAGATTCAAAACCATAAAAATATTTGTAATATAAAATAAAATATGCTAGAATATATAATAAATTTTACTAAGAAAGGAATAAAATTAAGATGAATATAGGAGTAGATATAGATGATACAATATCAAATTCTTTTGAAATTATTTTTGGAGACTCTCAAATTTTTGATATAGAGGAAATGAATGGAACGGGAAAGGTAAAAAATATAGGTAATATACCAAATCATTATTATATAGAAAATATGTATGATTGGGATGAAAAATCTATAGAAAAATTTTGGTATAAGTATTTCAAAAAAGTTTTGGTAGAAGCAACACCAAAACCATATGTAGCAGAAATACTAAAAAAATTAAAAGATGAAGGAAATAAAATTTACTTAATAACTGCAAGGTATGAACAAGAAGGAATAGAAAGCGTAGAGAATCTGACAAAAGAATGGTTAGAGAAACACAATATAACATATGATAAGCTTTTAATGAACTCGGAAGACAAACTAAAAATAGCACAAGAAAACAAAATAGATATATTTATAGATGATTGCTTAAAAAATTGCAAAGAAGTAGCAGAAGGAAAAATAAAAACGTATATGTTTGCAAGCATTGGAAACATTATGGTAGATTCAAAAGATATTGAAAAAATATATTCATGGCCACAATTTTACTTTGAAGTTAATAAATTTACAAAAAATTCACAATAAAACTATATAAAAAATATAAAAATATTATAAAAAAAGAAATATATCAAAACTAACAAGGAGGACAAAATGTTAAAAATTTTAAGAAATCTGAAGGAATCATTTTTCTCTGTTATAATTATAGTACTATTATTATGCTTACAGGCAGCTACAGATTTGGCATTACCTGACTATACATCAAAAATTGTAAACATAGGAATACAACAAGGTGGAATCAAAAATGTTTCACCAGAGGTAATAAGAAAAAGTCAAATGGAGAATGTATTATTATTGACAACAGAAGATGAAAGAATAATAGACAGTTATACCTTAATATCTAAAAAAAGTTTAGAAACTAAAGAATATGCAAAATACTTAAAAAAGTATCCAGCACTGGAAGAACAAGAAATATACATACTTAACAATTTAAAACAAGAAGAACAAGAAGAACTAAATTCCATAATGGCAAGACCTTTAATGATGTTATATAGCATTACAAATGAAGAAACAGCACATGAATTAAAAAACAAAATATTACAAGAGTTTCCAAAAACACAGCAAAGCATACTTGAGCAAATGGATTTATTAAGCATAATAAAAACTATGCCAGAAGAACAAAAGAATAAAATGGTAGAGGAAACTAGTAAATTAATAGATGAAAAATTAGGCAATATGACAGAACAAGTTGCAATACAAGCGACTAAGCAAGAATATGTAGAAGTGGGCATGGATTTAGATAAAATTCAAAATAATTACATATTTATTACAGGAATGCAAATGTTAGGAGTAGCTTTAATAAGCATGACTGCGGCAATAATAATAATGTATTTATCATCAAAAGTAGCCGCTAAGCTAGGGCAAAACCTAAGGGATAAAGTATTTAAAAAAGTTTTGGGATTTTCAATAGAAGAGTTTAAAAACTTTTCTACAGCTTCTCTAATAACTCGTAGTACCAATGATATACAACAAATTCAGAATCTTATTACAATGCTATTTAGAGTAGTAGTATATGCTCCAATAGTAGGTATAGGTGGATTTATAAGGGTATTAAATAGAAGTAATACATCAATGGCATGGATTATAGGGTTAGCAATTTTATGCATAATAGGAATAATGCTACTTTTATTTATTATAGCAATGCCCAAATTTAAAAAATTGCAAGAATTAGTAGATAAATTAAATTTAGTATCAAGAGAAATACTAACAGGTTTGCCAGTAATAAGGGCATTTAATACAGAAAAAAAAGAAGAAAAAAGATTTGATAGTGCAAATCAAATTTTGATGAAAACAAACATATTTGTAAATAAAGCAATGAGTTTAATGATGCCTGCTTTAATGTTTATTATGAATTCAATAGCACTATTAATTATATGGGTTGGGGGACACAATGTTGCAGAAGGAAATATTCAAGTTGGAGACATGATGGCTTTTATACAATATACAATGCAAATAGTAATAAGCTTTTTAGTTATTGCTATGATTGCAATAATGCTACCACGTGCTCAAGTCTCAGCAAATCGTATAAATGAAATATTGGAAAAAGAACCAAGAATAAAAGACAAAGAAGAAACAAAAAACTTTGATGGTAGCAAAAAGGGACTAGTGGAATTTAAAAATGTTTCATTTAGATATCCTGACGCAGATGCAGAACTATTAACAGATATCACATTTACAGCAGAACCAGGAAAGACAACTGCAATAATAGGAAGTACAGGCAGTGGAAAATCAACTATTGTAAATTTAATACCACGTTTTTATGATGTAACAGGAGGAGAACTATTAATAGATGGTGTTAATATTAAAGATGTACCTCAACATGAATTGAGAAAAAGAATAGGATTTGTTCCACAAAAAGGACTTTTGTTTTCAGGAACAATAGAATCAAACATAAAATACGGCAATCCAGAAATGTCTGACGAGCAAATGAAAGAAGCTGCTAAAATAGCACAAGCAACGGAATTTATTGAAGCAAAGCCAGATAAATATAAATCAGAAATAGCACAAGGTGGAGCAAATGTATCAGGAGGTCAAAAACAACGTTTATCAATAGCAAGAGCAATTGCAATAGACCCAGAGATATTTGTTTTTGATGATAGTTTTTCTGCATTAGATTTAAAAACAGATAGTAAATTAAGAGCAGCTTTAGCAACAAAAACTAAAGATAAAACAGTAATTATAGTTGCACAAAGAGTTAGTACGATTTTGAACGCGGATCAAATAATTGTACTAGAAGAAGGCAAAATTGTTGGAATAGGAACACATCAAGAACTTATGAAAAAGTGTGATACATATTCACAAATAGCATTATCACAACTTTCAAAGGAGGAATTAGAATAATGAATAATCAAACCAAAAAGCCTCCTATGGGAGGAATGGGACCAAGCAAAGGGCCAATGTCTGTTGAAAAGGCAAAAGATTTTAAAGGTACTACTAAAAAATTATTAAACAATTATTTATCTAATTATAAAATTGCAATTATTATAGTAATAATATTTGCAATAGGAAGTACAATATTTTCAATAGTTGGACCAAAAATATTAGGAAATGCAACAACAGAAATATATAATGGATTAATAAGCAAAATATCAGGTGGAGAAGGAATAAATTTTCAAAAAATATTAGAAATACTATTAACCCTATTAGGCCTATACCTAATAAGTATGCTGTTTTCAGCAATACAAGGCTTTACAATGACAGGAGTAGCACAAAAATTAACATATAAAATGCGTAATGAATTAATAGAAAAAATAAATAAATTGCCGATGAAATATTTTGATAAAAGAACTAATGGAGAAGTACTATCAATAATTTCAAATGATATTGATACATTATCTCAAAATCTAAATCAGTGCATTACACAAATAATAACATCAATTTGTACATTAATAGGAATATTAATAATGATGCTCTCAATTAGTTGGCAAATGACTATTGCTTCTTTAATAATATTACCAGTGGCTGCATTATTAGTAAAGAAAATAGTATCAAAATCACAAAAGTATTTTAAAAATCAACAAGACTACTTAGGTCATGTAAATGGTCAAGTAGAAGAGATATATGGTGGGCACACAATAGTAAAAGCTTTTAATAGCGAAAAAACAGCAATAAGTGAATTTGAAAAAGCAAATCAAGAATTATACAGGTCAGGATGGAAATCTCAGTTTTTATCAGGATTAATACATCCTGTAATGAATTTTATAAGTAATGTTGGATATGTAGCAGTAGCAATTTTAGGTGGCTATTTTGCCGCACAAGGAAAGATTACAGTAGGAAACATACAATCTTTTATACAGTATAACAAGCAATTTACACAGCCAATAAACCAAATTGCACAGGTTTCTGGTATGATACAAGCAATGGTAGCAGCTTCAGAAAGAGTATTTGAATTTTTAGAAGAACCAGAAGAAGTAAAAAATATAGAAAATTCTAAAACTACAGAACATATAAAAGGAAATGTGCAATTTGAACATGTTAATTTCGGATATGACGCTGACAAAGTAATAATAAATGATTTTAATGCTAATATACAGAATGGTCAAAAAATAGCCATAGTAGGACCAACAGGTGCTGGAAAAACAACAATAGTAAAACTTCTTATGAGATTTTATGATGTAAACAGTGGGGCAATATTACTAGATGGCAACAACATAAAAGAATTTGAACGAGGAGAATTAAGAAGAGTATTTGGTATGGTATTACAAGATACATGGTTATTTGGAGGAACAGTAAAAGAGAATATAAAATATGGAAAAGAAGATGCAACAGACACAGAAGTAATAGAAGCTGCTAAGGCGGCTCATGTACATCATTTTATAAAAACATTACCAAAAGGATATGATGCATTAATAGATGAAGAATCAAGTAACATTTCTACAGGTCAAAAACAATTGATTACAATAGCACGAGTAATTTTAACAAATCCCAAAATATTAATATTAGATGAAGCAACAAGTTCTATAGATACAAGAACAGAGCAACAAATACAAACAGCAATGGACAACTTAATGAAGGGCAGAACCAGTTTTATAATTGCACATAGATTATCAACAATAAGAAATGCAGATTTAATACTTGTAATGGAACATGGAGATATAGTAGAGCAAGGAACACATAGTGAATTATTAGAAAAAAATGGAGCATATGCAAGACTATACAATTCTCAATTTGATTTAGAAGAATGAAAAGAAAAATGAGTTTTGAACTCATTTTTTATATGTTCTAAGAAGTATATTTTAAAAAATATTGTAAATAAATAGAAAATATTGTATAATATTGGTAAAATTTAGGGAGGGCGATACTATGAAAAGAATTTATTTTGCAGCACCTTTGTTTAATGAAATGGAACTTAAGAGAAATGAAGAATATACTATATTGTTAGAAAAATGGGGATATGAAGTTTATTTACCACAAAGAGAAGCGGGACTTTCAGCACAAATTTTAAAGGATGAGAGCAAAGATAAGTTGGAAATAAACAAAAGAATATTTAATACTGATTTAAATGGAATAAAAAATTGTGATATTTTAATATTTTTTCTAGATGGAAGGGTACCAGATGAAGGTGCTTGTGTAGAATTAGGAATTGCATATGCTTTAGGAAAGAAGTGTATAGGATATAAAACAGATGATAGAAATTTAGATTTTACAGGTGATGATAATTTATTTATAGAAGGATGTATGGATTTTAAAGTAATACATAATAAGGAAGAATTAAAAAAAGCATTAATGGAGAATTAATATATGGATTTGTTTGTTAAATTAACGATTACTGGTCTTATATTCTATACTATATTTTTTTATATTAGGACTAAAATCTTCTTAAATAAAGCGATAAATGAGAAAAATAATATAAAACAAATAGAGCAAAAGAGTAGAGAAATAATAATTGCAATTCCTGTTTTAAGAGAGCAAAATTGTATAGAAAATACAATAAAGTATTTTAATACAATTACTAAAGATATACCAATAATATTAATAACAACTCAAAAAGAAATAAAAGAAAATCTAACAAATGAAAAAACAACACAAGATATAATAGAAGAAAAAATAGTAACAAAATATAAAAATGTGTATTGGATTGATTATCCATATACTACAGGATATATGTCAGATCAATTAAATTATATGCTTGAGAATTTAGAAAAAATTTTTAATAGAAAAGTAGATTTAGATAAAACATATTTAGCATTGTATAATGCTGATAGTAGACCAAATGAAAATACTTTTGAGGAAATAAGGCAAAAAATAGAAAACAACAATGTAGTGCAACAATATTCGTATTGTATGCAAAATTATGAAAAAATAAAAAGTATACCAAAAGGATTTTCAATATATCAATCTAATTTTGAACTTAAAACAGGGTTAATAAATAGTTTTTTCAAAAGTAATATACTATATACTCATGTCGTTGGACATGGGCTAATTATCAATATGAAATTATTAAAAGAGTTAGGAAACTTTAATACTGAGTTTTGGTGTGAAGATATATATTTAGGAATACAACTAAAATTTAATAATATAAAAATAACACCATTATTAACTTTGGAGAATATGGAAACACCTGATAGACTAAGTAAAATAATAAAGCAAAATTCTGTATGGTTTAAAACTACAAGTCAATTTTGGAAGATTTATAAAGATATAGTAAAAAAAGGACAAGTTAAAAATAAGATTAGAGGATTAATTGGAATTATTAATGAATTTAGATGTGCTATAAATTGGATAGGTTTTCCAATACTATTGCTAATATCAATTATAATTTCTATAATTGTCAAAAATTATGTATTACTATTGATAATCATAATTAGTTATTTTTTTTATATTATAGTAAATACAATGTGTACTATAAATGTAATTAATAAATTAGATGATAAAAAATATAACGTAACTCTAAATTTAATAATAGATGTTTTAATTGCTACAACTATATCAAATATAGGACCATTATATTCTATAATATTTAATAAAAAAGAGAAATATAAAACAGAGAGATGATTTTTATGAATGAAGGAAAAATTGTAATAGTAGAAGGGACATCTTGTGTTGGAAAGACAACTTTATGTGAAGAATTGAAAAAACTAGGATGGATTGTATTACCTGAGGCAATTAGATATTTAGAACAAGAAACAGGGAAAAGTGGAGATGAAGCATCTCCTATACCAGGTTCACAAGAAGAGGAAGAATATTATCAGGATCAACTATTTAGAATAGAAAAGCAGAAAATATTAGAAGCAAATAAATTAAAAAAACAAGGTAAAAAAGTGATAATAGATAAAAGTGCAATTGCAACAGTAGCTACAGCAAAAGCGTTTGAAGAACCAAAAGGGTTTAATGGAACATTTAAGAGAGCATATATGAAATATTGTGAAATGTTACAAGAACTGAAAAATGAAGGCTTAATAGAATGTGATGTATTCTTACTTTTAACGGCGGATTATAATACAATATGTGAAAGAAATAAAACAAGAAATCATATATTAGAGGGAATATGGCTTGAAGAGAAAACAATAGTAAGTCAAAGAGAAGTGCTTGAAAAAATGACAGATGAAATTGTTGGAAGTATTAGTAAAAATACTATTAAAAAGAAAATTTTAGATACAAGTAGTTTAACAAAAAAGGAAGTTTTAGATGAATTTAATGAACTTTTAAATAATTGGGAAAGAAATGAATTAGAAATAGAGTAGGGAGATACAAATGATAGATTTACATACACATACAAATTATTCAGATGGTACATGGAATTTAAGAAAAATATTAGAAGAAGCAGAAAAGACAAATATTGAAGTATTATCTATAACAGACCACAATACAATTAATTGTTATAAAGAATTAGAAAAAATAAATATAAAAGATATATTTAAAGGAAAAATAATACCGGGAGTAGAATTTAGTACTGTATTTGATGGTGTAATGTTTCATTTATTAGCTTATGATTTTGAATATAAAAAATTAAATAATTTTATATCTGAAAATTATGAGAATAAGAAACCAGATTTAAAAAAAGAATTTAATTATATGATAGAAAGTTGTAAGAAAAATAATGTAAAAATAGGAAATCTAGAATATGAAGAATATAAAGGATGGCCAATAGATATTATTTTTCCTGAGATAAAAAAATATGAAGAAAATAAAAAATATTTTAAAGAAGAAGAATGGGATGATATAGATGTGTTCTTTAATTCTTGTGTGACGAACAAAAACTTTCCTGTATTTGTAGATTGTAGTATTCATTATCCTAAAGCAAATGTGGTTGCTGATGCGGTAAGAAATGCAGGGGGAAGACTTTTTGTAGCACATATTTTTAAATATCATTTAGAGGATACAATTAGCTTTTTAGATATATTAAAACAAAATAATATTATTGATGGTGTAGAAGTATATCATTCAAGTTTTACAGAGGAACAAATAAAATTTTTAGATAAATATTGCAAAGATAATAATTTACTTATGTCGGGAGGGAGTGACTGCCATGGAGAAAAGAAGGCTGATAGAAAAATTGGTGTAGGATATGGAAAATTAAATATAAGTAAAGAAATATTAAAAGCATGGACTAATAAAAATTAGTAAAATGTCAATAACATCAATAAGTATGAATTATATATTTTTTCGCCCTTCAAAGATACACAACACAATTTAATACAAAAGAATAAAGAATTCGTTTTAAAGTAATAACATATATGTAATTATTTTATAGAAAAAATACATAAAAGCAAATGCCTCTAAAACGCTTAGAGGCATTTGCTTTTTAGTAATAAATTTAATATTTAATTTATACTTTTTATAAAAATGGCTAGTTCTTTTAGAGTATTACAACCAAGTTCAATCTGCTCATCTGTGAAAGTACTTAATATCACATTTGTTTCATGCTCTAAATTAGTATTTTTACCAAATAAAATATAATCAGCAGATGAATTACTTAAATCACAAAGCCT
>ULWH01067062.1_pt1 | contig 50810 bp, 34 predicted proteins | sample 1960201 | NCBI WGS metagenome assembly ULWH01 (sample SAMEA4835808, study PRJEB28245) | human gut metagenome | biome: gut microbiome; material: fecal sample | place: Denmark | collected 2008
GGAATACAAAGTGGCTTCATCTATTACGCATTATTAATCAATGGATATAAGAGTATGAAGGGCATGAAGGCCATTTGAGGAAAACAATGATGCCGTTGTAGATATCGCCCGTGCAGGGAGCCGATGTATATGTAATCAGCAGTGGTACCGGCGCTTTGCGGCAACAGTTGCAATGACCGGAAACAGGCGGATAAATACCGTTTATCGCCCGATAGATATATTTTAAGTAAAAGAATGAATTAAATGATTAAACAATTTCATACTTTTGAGAGTTATTTGAATAGGGCGATTACACAAACTCATTTTATATTACATATTAGCATTATGGAAAAAAGTATTAAAGGTACACGTACAGAACAGAATCTGCTTAAATCATTTGCCGGAGAATCTCAGGCAAGAAGTCGTTACACATTCTTCGCAAGCGTAGCTAAAAAAGAAGGCTACGAACAAATTGCCGCTGTATTCATGGAAACAGCTGAACAGGAAAAAGAACATGCAAAGCGTTTCTTTAAATTCCTCGAAGGCGGTATGGTTGAAATCACTGCTTCTTATCCTGCCGGAGTGATCAGCTCTACAATGGAAAACCTGGCTGCCGCTGCTGCCGGTGAAAATGAAGAGTGGGCTGACCTGTATCCTGCATTTGCCGACATCGCTGAAGAAGAAGGTTTCAAGCAAATCGCTGTTGCTTTCAGAATGATTGCTAAGGTGGAAGCTGAACACGAAAGACGTTATCGTAAACTGCTGGCTAACCTGGAAGAAGGAAAAGTATTCGAAAAGGATGAAGCTATCTTGTGGCAGTGCCGTAACTGCGGTTTCGTATTCGAAGGAAAGAAAGCTCCGGCTAAATGTCCGGCTTGCGAACATCCTCAGGCATACTTCGAACCGATGAAGCAGAATTATTAAAAAATTTCTTTATCAGGATCTAATTCAGGGCGTTCCCATCCAATATATTTTGGTTGGGAACGTTTTTTATTTGTATTAATGCGAATAAAGTATATCTTTACCAGCATTTTATGACTTAATTCTAACTTTCTTGTGAACCTTTGACTGAATGAGTATATCGATAAAGAACCTCAATAAGGTATATCCGAATGGCAACCATGCCCTGAAAGATGTGAATCTGGAGATACCGACGGGAATGTTCGGACTGCTGGGCCCGAATGGTGCCGGAAAATCTACATTGATGCGTATTCTGGTTGCTTTGATGGAACCGACTTCGGGACAGGTGGATATCTGTGGATACGATCTGCTCAGGCAGCGTAAAGAGATCAGAGGGATATTGGGTTATCTTCCTCAGGACTTCCGTTTCTTCGCTAAATATAAAACGTACGAGTTTCTGGATTATGCCGCCCGCCTGTCGGGTATGACCAACGGCAAACAAAGAAAGCAGGCTGTTGATGCCATGCTGGAAAATGTAGGCCTGTTCGATGTGCGCGAACGGTATGCCAATAAGTTGTCGGGCGGTATGAAGCGTCGTCTGGGCATTGCACAGGCACTGATCCATCATCCAAAGGTGATTATTGTCGACGAACCGACCACCGGACTCGATCCGGAGGAACGTATCCGTTTCCGCAACCTGCTCTCGGAAGTGAGCGAGAATGATGTAACGATCATCCTTTCCACCCATATCGTGGGCGATATATCCAGTACCTGTAATTGTATGGCGCTGATGAACAAAGGGCAGGTGTCTTTCTACGGTTCCCCGCAGGATATGTTGAAGCAGGCGGAAGGCAAAGTATGGCGTATAAAGGTGACGAGCGATCAACTGCATGAAGTGGATAAGAAATACCCTGTTATCTCCACTATTCCTTCCGGTTCCGGCTGGGAAGTGCAGGTGGTGGCCGACGAGATCAAGGGATATGAAGCGGAGTCGTATTCACCCAACCTGGAGCATGCTTATGTGTATTATATGGAGAATAAGTTAAACCTTTGGACGAATGATTAGCAATATACTATCGGTCGCTAAATATGAAAGTAAGATCTTGATCCGTAGCTGGTTCTTTAAGGTTTTTACTGTTCTGGCCATCCTTATACTCGGATTCTTCGATTTTGCCCTGCTGATCATGGAAGACTCCGGAGGATTCTGGCTGGTGAAGGCGATACCGGCCAATCTCCCTTATCTGAACCTGCTTTTGCTGAATACCGGGCAGGCAGTGATCTGTATATTTCTTTCTTCGGAGTTCCTGAAAAGGGATAAGAAACTCGATACTTCGGAGGTGTTTTATGTCCGTCCGCTAAGTAATGCCGAATATGTGATCGGAAAGATATGGGGAAACCTGCGTGTTTTCCTGATCCTGAACCTCATCATTATGGCGATAGCCCTGCTGTTTAACGTTATGACGTCGGGGATGGCGGTCGACTGGCAGTCGTATATCTTCTATTTCCTGTTGATAAGTATTCCTACGCTGGTCTTTATTATCGGTTTGTCTATCTTCCTGATGTTGGTGTTGAAGAACCAGGCGTTGACCTTTATCATTTTGCTGGGGTATATCGGTCTGACGATCTTTTATATCAGCGACAAGTTCTATTACCTGTTTGACTATATGGCTTACAGCCTGCCGTTGGTGAAGTCCACCATTGTCGGTTTTACCAATTGGGAAACGGTGCTGAATCACCGGGCGATCTATTTCTTTGCAGGGCTTGCCTTTATCTTCTTTACGATCTTTCTGTTCAGGCGGTTGCCTAATTCCTCGCGCAGCAATTACCCGTGGTTGTTCCTTTCCTTCTGTATGTTGTTGGTCAGCGGGGCTGCCGGATATAAACATGTGCATTCCATCTTGGAGGAAAGTGATATGCGTGCCTTATACACTGCCGTCAACAATAAATATGTGCATACGCCTAAGATGATCATAGACCGGTATGATATCTCGGTGGAGCAGCATCCTGAGACATTCTCTTCGGAAGTAATGATGAAAGGGACGGTATTGGAGCCTGCTTCCGTATTTACTTTCTGTCTGAATCCGGGTTTGCAGGTACAGGAAATAACAAGCAGAGGGAAGAAGCTCGGCTTTGAGCGGGATAACCAGATCCTGCTGGTTGATTTCGGTGAAAAGATCGTGCCGTCGGATACGGTTACTTTCTCTGTTAAATATGGCGGCAGGATAGACAGTAAGTTCTGCTATCTGGATATTCCGGCAGAGGTTTTGCAGAAAGAAAATAAGAACTTTCTGTTTAATATAGATAAACAGTATGTGTTCCAAACCAAAGACTACCTTTTGTTCACGCCTGAAACCTATTGGTATCCGCGTCCCGGCACGGCTTACAGCGATGTCAGTTCCGACTGGCAGCAGACTTATTTCAGCCGGTTCGGCTTGCAGGTAAAACCGCTTCCGGGGCTGGTTCCATTGTCACAGGGAGAAGGGGTGAAGGGGGAAGACGGTAGTTATTCTTTTGCTGCCGAATATCCGGCGCAGACGGTCTCGCTGATTATCGGTAAATATAAACAGCAAAGCCTGGAATCCGATAGTACCTTATATAGTATCTGGCATATCGAAGGGAATGATTATTATACGGCAACCTTCGATTCTATTCTCGATACGGTGCCGTCTTTCATCCATAATATAAGGGAGAATCTGGAACGTACCTACAAACTGTCTTATCCGTTCAAACGCTTTTCCGTGGTGGAAGTGCCGGTGCAGTTCTCTACCTATCCTCGCGCCTGGTCGCAGGCACAGGAAGCGGTGCAGCCGGAAATGGTTCTTTTCCCTGAAAAAGGTTGCGTGTTCGGGCAGTTGGATGTGGAAAGAGCCTGGAAGAACCAGATCAAGTGGTCGAAAAGGGGAGGGCGTGAAATTACCGAGGAAGAAGCCAAGATACGGGCGCTTAATAACTTCCTCTGGATATTTACCCGACTGGAAGGGAACTACAACTTCTCGTCCAGCGGCCGGGGCAATTACAATATATCGTCGCAGGCAAATCCCTATTTCCTGTTTCCGCAGTTGTATAATTTCCGATACAATATATTCTCACCCGAATGGCCGATCGCTAATGCGGCTATCGAATTGTATCTGCAAAAGAAATCGGATAATTCCGGTTGGGAGCGCGATATAAACGGTATCAGTAACAATGAGAAAGCGAGTTTGCTGATGGAGAAGCAGACGTTTAAAGAGTTGCTTACGGATGTGGAGCACCGCGACTTGCTGAATAATATCATTAGCCTGAAAACGTACCGGCTGTTCGCCGTCCCGGAAATAAATATCGGGGTAGATGCTTTCAGGGATTCCCTTTATACATTATTGGAACGGAATACCTTCCGCAATATCCAGTTCGAGAGCCTGTTGGATACGTTGGGGCAGGTAGGCCATGCGGATATTCGTTCCGGATTTGCCGAATGGGAACGTCCTACGCCGCTTCCTTATTATAGTCTCGAACGGTTTGAAGTAACGAAAGTGACAAACAGGGGGGAAGAGAACTTCGTACTGAAGATACAGATAAGCAATAATTCCGATAATGAAGGTATTGTCCATCTGGAAATACAAGGTGTGCAGCGAGGTGGCCCTGACCTTGATCCGCGTGCAAACCGTAAGATCGTATTGGAGCCGCATCAGACAAAACTGTTGGTGTCCGTTTGGGAGAATGCTCCGCGGTATGTGATAGTCAATACCTTGATATCCGGGAATTTGCCGAGTGTGATCGGTCAGCAGATAGGGAATATAAAAGAAGAAAGAAGGCGGGAGGTGGATACGGAAGGCGACTTTATTATCTCCGGTTCTTCCCGTGACAATAAAGACGAGATCATTGTCGATAATGAAGATACTACGCTGTTCGTCCTCTCCGAACCGGATGTAGTGGGATTGCTTCCCAAATGGCTGGATAAGGTGGAAGATACCTCATTCAAATATTCCGGTGTGTCCGACTGGCGTCCGCCATTGCAATGGACGGCTACGACCAATAATAACTATTACGGAAAATATATCCGTTCCGCTTATGTGATAAAGAGCGGTAACGGAAGTCAGACGGCTACCTGGAAAGTTCCTATCCCGGCAGAAGGGCAATATGACGTTTATTATTACGTGAGTAAAAGTAATGAGATAAGATATAACGACCGTGCGGAGGGCGAATACCGTTTCAAGGTACGGCAGGGAGCCGAGTCGGAAGACGCTTATATCGATCTCCGGAGAGCGAATGAAGGGTGGGAGCAGTTCGGTGTATATTACTTTACTGCCGATACGGCTTATATCACCCTGACAAACGAGTGTAAACTGAGAAGTGTGGCGGCCGATGCCGTTAAACTGGTCAAACGATAATAATTAATATGATCTTGTATATGCAAAGAGAGTTACTATTGATGAAAAAGATGATCCTTACGATTGTTGTACTGTTGGGAGTTCCGCTGATAGCTCACGGGCAACTGTCTCTGACCATCGAGAAAGCATTGGACATAGCGGAAGAGAACAGTCCGACCCTGCGTCGTTCGCACATGAACCTGGATCGGTATCAGGAGAATCTGGTTGCCCAGCGGGCTTCTCTTAAATCCCGGTTTTCACTCGATCTGACTCCGGTGGATTATAATAAGAACCGCCGGTTCGATAACCGTCTGTCGCAGTGGTATACTAACGAAACGTTCAGTTCGAGCGGCACCTTCCGGGTAGATCAGCCTATCTTATGGACGGATGGTGTGGTATCTTTGATAAACACCTTCGGCTGGCAAGACAATAACTCGGATGTGGAAGGATCGACAAACAGCAATAAGGCATTCAACAACAACCTTTACCTGCAACTCTCGCAACCTATCTTCACATACAACAAGCGGAAGATGGAGCTGAAGCAGATCGAGTATGATTACGAGAATGCCAACATCAGCTATGCCCTGCAACGTCTGAATACCGAAAAGGACATAACGAACCAGTTCTATAGCGTCTATATGGCGCAGAGCCAACTGGCCATCACCCGCGAGGAACTGGTGAATGCCCAGCAAAGCTACGACATTATAAAGAATAAGGTGGAAGCCGACCTGTCAGCCAAAGACGAACTCTTCCAGGCTGAGCTCAACTTGGCAACCGCCCGCTCATCGGTAGAGGAACAGCAGGTTTCACTCGAAAACGCAAAGGATAAGCTCAAGCAGACATTGGGAATGAACCTCGATGAAGACCTGATGGTCTTTGCCGAGATAGATATCAAGCCGATCGATGTGGACTTGCAGCAAGCTATATCGCATGGCCTGGAGTCGCGTCTGGAACTTCGCCAACGGGAGATCGAGAGCGATGAACTGGGCTTTGAGATGATCAAGACAAAGGCATTGAACGAGTTCAAGGGCGATATTGCCGTTTCCTTCGGTCTGATCGGCGACAACCGCAACCTGAAGAATATCTATGATAACCCGACACAGAACCCGCGTGTTGCCATCAGCTTCTCCGTGCCTATCTTCGACTGGGGAGAAAAGAAAGCCCGCGTCCGTGCGCAGAAGGTAGCACAGAACATCAATAAGCTGGACTTCCACGAAGACAAGGTAGATATCGAGTTGAATATCCGCCAGGTATGGCGTAGCCTGGAGAATCTCCGGACACAGATAAAGATTGCCGAGCAGAACGTGACGAATGCCCAGCTCACCTACGACCTGAACCTGACCCGTTACCGGGAAGGCGACCTGACCGGTATGGAGATGAGCCAGTTCCAGACACAGCTCTCGAACAAGAAGATATCGTATACCCAGGCACTCATCAACTACAAGATAGAGTTGCTTAATCTTAAAATACTCTCGTTGTACGACTTCGAGAGAAATATCCCTATTGTCCCGATGAAAGACTTAATATCAGCAAAATAATCAGCCATGAAACAGTATAATCATTCCCTCGTTGCTCTTTTATTACTAGCCGTAATAACCACCGGTTGCAACAACCAGCCGCAGAATGCTCCCAGTGATATCGCCACACCGGTTTCTGTAACGGAACTGAAGAAAGGCTCTATCAGCAAGCTGATCAATACGACCGGCACGGCACAACCGACCTACGGCGTGGATCTCAATTCCGAAATGAGCGGCCTTTACAAACTCCAGACCAACCCGAAGACAGGCAAACCTTTCAAGCTGGGTGATCTCGTATCCAAAGGACAGCTGATCATCCGTCTCGAAGATAAGGAATACGAAAACGGCATCGCCATCGACGCCAAGGAACTCAGCCTGGAAATAGCCGAACAGGAACAAAACAAGCAGAAAGCCTTGTACGAAAAGGGCGGCGTAACACTCAGCGAAATGCGTAACACGGAGGTGAAGGTAACCAATGCCCGCTATGATCTGGAGAACGCCAAACTCAACCTTGAAAAGATGAATGTAAAAGCTCCTTTCGACGGTGTGATCGTCAATCTTCCCCATTATACCACGGATGTAAGGGTGGAGCAGGGAAAGCCGATGGTCGGCGTCATGGATTATGCCCGGATGTATATGGATGTCAACCTGCCGGAGAGTGCCATCAGCTATGTGAAGGCCAATCAGCCGGTGTACATCACTCATTATACCCTGCCGGAAGATACCCTGAAGGCGGTGATCAGCGAACTGTCGCCGGCTATCAGCACGGAGACACGTACTTTCAAAGGGAAGGTATTGATCATGAACAATGACTTGAAGCTGCGTCCGGGAATGTTTGTCAAGGCGGATATTGTGGTAGACCGGGCCGACAGCGCCATTATCATCCCGAAAGATGTGGTACAGTCCAACCGCCGCCGCAAATATGTATTCATCGTGGATAAGAATACGGCAATCTTGCGGAATATCAAGACAGGGCTGGAAGACGAGAACAATATCGAAGTGCTGGAAGGATTGAATGAAAACGACAACCTCGTGACCAAAGGCTTCGAGACACTGAAGGAGAACAGCAAAGTGAAAGTACAAAAATAGTGACCGATAGAGTATAATATGAAGAACATCGTCAAATTTGCGGTAAGCAATCCGGTCACTATCTGTATGGTCGTGCTGGCGATTCTCCTGTTGGGGAAGATCTCCTACGATCAGTTGAGCGTCGACCTGCTGCCCGACCTGAATAACCCCCGGCTGTTTATCGAGCTGAAAGCTGGAGAACGTCCGCCGGAAGAGATAGAGAAGCAGTTTGTCAAGAACATGGAGTCGATGGCGATCCGCCAGAGCGACGTCACACAGGTATCGTCGGTCGTGAAAGCGGGTTCGGCTCGTATCACGGTGGAATATACCTGGACGAAAGATATGGATGAGGCCTTCCTCGACTTGCAGAAGGCGATGAATCCCTTCTCTCAGAACAAAGATATTACCGAGCTGAAGATTACGCAACACGACCCGAACCAGTCGCCCGTTATCCTGATCGGCCTCTCGCATCAGCATATAACGGATATGGCGGAGCTCCGGAAAGTGGCCGAAAGCTATATCCGCAACGAGCTGATCCGCTTGGAAGGTGTGGCAGAGGTAACGTTGTCGGGGCAGGAGGAAAGTACCCTGACGATCCGTACCGACCCGTATAAACTCGATGCCTTTGGACTGAAGATAGAAGATATCGCTTCCCGTATTGAGGCAAACAAACAGAGTATCTCCGGCGGCCGCGTCAGCGAACTGGGCTTGCAGTATCTGGTAAAGAGCTCCAGCCTGTTCACCTCGGCCGAAGACTTCGAGAACCTGATCGTCGGTTATAAGGCGATCAATAAACAGGAGACGGCAGCAAGTACGAACAATACCGGCTCTGCCACGGAAGCGACAGGCGACAAAGCCCCCCTTTTCCTGCGCGAGGTAGCCACCGTGACATTCGAGAATGCCCGTCCCGACAACATCGTCCGCATCAACGGGGAACGGAGTATCGGGTTGTCCATCTATAAAGAAATGCGTTATAATACGGTCAAGGTAGTAGATGGCGTTGCCCGTCAGCTGGCCGTGATCGAGCAGGCGTTGCCCGGTTATCATTTTAAGGTGATAACCAACCAGGGGACGTTTATCAAGAGTGCGATCGGGGAGGTGAAAGACAGTGCCGTGCTGGGTATCATCCTGGCGGTGGTGATCCTGTTCGTTTTCCTGCGCCGTTTCGGGACGACGCTGATCGTCAGCATGGCGATCCCGATCTCGATCGTGGCTACGTTCAATCTTATGTTCTTTAACGGGCTTACGCTGAATATAATGACGCTGGGCGGTCTGGCGCTGGGTGCCGGGATGCTGGTGGACAACGCCATTGTGGTGATCGAAAGTATCTTCCGCAACCAGGAGAAAGGACTGTCGGTGAGGGAAGCGGCCATCAAGGGTACGTCGGAAGTGGCGGGGGCGGTTATCGCTTCTACGCTGACGACGGTTGTTGTTTTCCTTCCGATCGTGTATCTGCACGGGGCTTCGGGCGAGTTGTTCAAGGATCAGGCCTGGACGGTGACGTTCTCGCTCGTCTCGTCGCTGTTCGTGGCGATCTTGGTGATACCGATGTTGTATGACCGCATCTCCGGAAAGAGAAAAAAAGAGACGGAGATAACGGAAACGAAATCTATCCAGATGGCCGGTTACAGCCATCTGTTGCGCCGTCTGATCGGCCATCGTTGGTGGGTGATTGCCGGGGCGGTGGGATTGCTGGTGATCACCGGTTTCCTGCTCCCGCTGATCGGGACGGAGTTTATGCCCCGGATGGAAAGCAAGGCCTTTACCGTCGTGGTGAAGATGCCGGAAGGAACTAGGCTCGAACGTACTTCTTCGGCCGTCTCGAACCTGGAGGAACTCCTTTATACGATATCGGGCGACTCCCTTTTGACGGTTTACAGCCATATAGGTGAGGGTAGCGGCTCCGAGAACGCCATCTTTGAAGGGGAGAACACGGCCATGATGAAAGTGATCCTTTCCCCTGAATGTAAAATCGCACCGGAAGCGGTCATCGAACAGTTCGTACGCACGGCGGAGAATCCCGACGGCCTCGAGCTGACTATCAAACAGGAAGAAAACTCCCTCAGTTCGCTCCTCGGCAGTGAAGGCGCCCCTATCGTGGTTGAGGTGAAAGGAGAGGAGCTGGATGAAATAGCCGCTATCACCGAAGAAGTAAAGACCCGCCTGCAGGACGTAAGCGGATTATATAATATCGTTTCTTCCATCGAAGACGGTGCCCCGGAAATAACTATTTCCATCAACCGTACGATGGCGGGTATCCACAACCTGAGCGTCGCCACCGTTATCGAGCAGCTGAAGCAACAACTGGGTGGCAAGGAAGCCGGAAAGATGGAGTATCGCGGCGAGATGCGCGACATCGTCATCAAAACCCCCGATATCCCGCTGGCGGCCCTGGGCGACCTGGTGATAAAGAACGGCGAACAGGAGTTCCGCCTGCGCGAGATCGCCACCTTCGGCGAGTCGCAAGCTCCGAAGGAGATCTACCGGCGTGGACAGAACCGTATCAGCCGGGTGATGGCGAATATGGATGCCGGTAAGTCGCTGGATAAGGTGGCTGAAGAGATCCGCCAGACGGTAAAAGGCATCGAACTCCCTGCCAACTATTCCATCACGGTAACGGGTGAGGAGGAGAAGCGGCAGGAGTCGATGAACAGCCTGTTGTTTGCCCTGGCGCTTTCCGTGATACTGGTTTATATGGTGCTGGCTTCGCAATTCGAGTCGCTGCTCCATCCGTTTACCATCCTGCTGACGATCCCGTTGGCGGTGGTAGGGGCGATCCTGCTGTTTTTCATCACCGGGACAACCATTAATATGATGGGAGTGATCGGGATCGTGATGCTGGTGGGTATCGCTGTCAACAACTCCATCATCCTCGTCGACCGTATTAACCAACTGAAAACAGACCGCCCCCTGACCGACGCGATCGTGCAGGCAGGCCAGCAACGTATCCGCCCGATCATCATGACTACGCTGACCACCATTCTGGCTTTGTTGCCAATGACGTTCAGCTTCGGTGAAGGTGCTTCGCTGCGTTCGCCGATGGCTATCGCTGTGATCGGAGGGCTGATTACATCTACCCTGATGAGTTTGATGGTGATACCGTGTGTGTATTATGTGTTGGAAAGGATGAAAAAGATATGAACTTTTTACTACATAGAAGAATAACGATCTCGATGCTGTTCATCGCACTGTCCCTGCTGGGCTATGTGTCGTATAAACAGCTTCCGGTGGAGTTATTGCCGAATGCCGAACTGCCGATGCTCTTTGTCCAGGTATCTTCCCAGCAGGACATGGATCCTCAGTATGTAGAGTCGGAGGTGATTATCCCTCTCGAAGGGGCGATCAGTTCGATTGGCGGGGTGGATAAGATACAGTCGAATATCGACAGCCGGCAATCGAATATACAGGTAGATTTTAAGAATACGGTCAACTTCAAGATCACTTCCCTGCGTCTGCAGGAGAAAGTGAACGAGTTGGCGGCTACTTTCCCCGAAGGTTTTACGGTGCAGTTGCAGAAAGTGGATGTTTCGCAGTTGGCCAACAACTTCATGGTGCTTCAGGTGCGTGGCTCCGGTGGGATAGACCGTGTGCGTAATATTGTAGATAAAGAGATCCGTTCCGACCTTGAGAATATCGACGGGGTAGCTTCCGTCAATGTCTACGGCGGCCGGGAGAAAGCCATCGAGATACGGCTCAATCCCGAAGCTTGCCGGGCACTCGACCTCACTCCCTCGAAGATAAGCAGCCTGCTGACGCAAAACACACAGGACAAGGCCTTCGTGGGCTTTGTCGACGAGCCGGACAGCAAGTATTTCATCCATGTAAACTCGCTCTATACGGCGGTGAGCGACCTGGAGAACATCGTCGTTGCCCCCGGCCCTGTGCTGCTGAAAGATGTCGGTACGGTCTTTTTCGACCTGAAGGAAGAAACCTCCTTCAGCCGTGTGAACGGGAAAGATGCCGTGTCCGTCGCCTTGGCGAACGACTCGCAAGCCAACCTGATCGATCTGTCGCACCGCGCTACCGAAGCGATAGACAAGCTGAATAAGAAGCTGGAACACCTCGATGTAGAAGTCGTGGTGCAGGAGAATACGGCCGAAACGATGGAGAACAATATCGACCAGATCATCAACCTGGCCCTGATAGGCGGTCTGCTGGCCGTGCTCATCCTCTGGCTCTTCCTGAAGAACCTACGGCTCGTGTTCTTTATCGCCCTCTCGATCCCGATCTCGGTCTACACGGCTTTCAATTTCTTCTATGCTTTCGGGATAACGATCAACAGCCTGACGCTGGTCGGCATGGCACTGGCCATCGGGATGCTACTCGACAACAGTGTGGTGGTACTGGAGAACATCTACCGTCTCTCCGGCACTGGAGCTACGCCTGAGCGTTCTGTGACGCAGGGTACCCGGGAGGTGTGGCGCTCGATTGTGGCCGCTACGCTGACGACGGTGACGGTGTTCCTGCCTTTCGTCTTTTCCGATAATTTCATGATCAAGCTGATCGGACATCATATCGGCGTCTCGATCATCTCGACCCTTACGATCTCGCTCTTCGTTGCCCTTCTTTTCATCCCGATGGCTACGTATACCTTGCTGCGGAAGAAGACGGGGCAAAGCGTGTTCTACGAGAAAGTCTCGATCGTACAGCGTCCCGTTCAGATTTATCTGGTCTTTCTGAAGACTTGCATGCGTAATTCGGGGGTGACGATCATAGGTGCCATCATCCTGCTGTTTGCCACGCTGATCCTCTCCATCACGCTGAATGTCCAGCAGATGAAGGATGTCGACTCCGACCGTTTCAACATCTACGCTACGATGCAGACCGGCAGCACGCTCGACAACACCGACAAGGTCGTCAAGGTGATGGAGGAACGTCTGACCGACTTTCCGGAGATGAAAGACCTGATCTGCCGTATCCGTGAGACGGATGCCGTGCTTACCCTTGTCCTGAAAGACGACTATACGAAAATAGGTAAACGTAAGATTGCCGATATCAAAGCCGATGTACAATCGAAGCTGGCCAACATCCAGGGAGTGGAAATATCCGTCAACGAGGCGATGGGCGGTGGCGGAGGAGGTAGCTCGGCCATGAGTGGCCTGGGTAGCTTTATGCGCCTGCTGGGAATAGGCGATAACCGCGAACGGATCGTGATAAAAGGTTCCGACTTCGATGTGATGCAACTCGTAGCCGAAGATTTCCGCTATTACCTCGATGAGCAGGAGTTTATCCGTAACTCCAACGTTTCCTACAACCGCCGTCAGCCGGAGATACGGCTTGATTTTGATCCTATCCTGCTGACTTCCTACGATATTTCCCGTGCCAATATCTCTTCCGGACTGGCGGCGCTCAATTCGGAATACTCGTCCGGTTCTTCCTTCAAGGTGGGAGAGGATACCTATGATATCATTATCCGTAACGATGTCCCCGAAGCCGAAGAAGAGGAGGAGGAAACCGGGAAGAAAGACAAAACGATCGACGATCTGCGTGCCGTGCAGATACAGAATGCGGCCGGGGGATTGCATAACTTGCAGGATCTGGCCTCTATCAACTATGGTCGTGGACGTTCGCGTATCATGCGTGTCAATCAGGATAAGCAGATCGAGGTGTTCTATAACTTTTCCAAAGATGTGGAGTCGTCGAAAGACCTGCTGGAAGGCTATCGTTCGGATATCGACCAGTTGGTGGCGGGGTATAATCTGCCTGCCGGGGTGGCGGTGGAGGTATTCCATGAGGAGGATCAGTTTGCCGACTTTAAGTTCCTGATCGTGGCCGCCTTTATATTGATCTTTATGATCCTGGCTTCGGTCTTCGAGTCGCTGGTGACGCCCTTTGTCCTGCTCTTTTCCATTCCGCTGGCTGCTATCGGTTCCCTGCTGGCCTTGCTGCTGACGGGCAACAGCCTCTTGAATGCCAATACGCTGACCGGCTTCCTGATCCTGCTGGGGGTGGTAGTGAACAACGGTATCATCCTGATCGACTATTCCAATATCCTACGCCGGCAGGGATACCGCCGCAATCGGGCGCTGATGACAGCCGGCCTGTCGCGTATCCGCCCGATCCTGATCACTTCGATTACGACCATCGTGGCTATGTTCCCGCTGGCGATGGGGGATGCGGAATATGCCGGTGCGATCGGTGCGCCGTTTGCCATCACAGTGATAGGGGGGCTGGCTTTCTCCGCTTTGCTTACCTTGATCCTGATACCGACCGTCTGCATGGGATTGGAAAATACGTTGCAATGGTATCGTGGCCTGTCCCCTAAAATATGGATACTTCATCTGGTCTTGTTCCTGTTGGGGATTGCCTGTATCTGGTTGTATGCCGATGGTATGCTGTGGCAGTCCATCTATCTGGTGCTACTGGTGTTCGGTATTCCGGGCGTGACTTATTTTGCACAGACCAGCTTGCGCCGGGCTCGCTCGAAGGTGATCGATCCCGGAGAGGAAATACATATCTCTGTCCGCAACTTGGTGAAAATATACGACTGGCCGGGACGCTTCAGCCGCCAATGGAACAGCGGACTGCATATCCGCCGGCATCTGGGACTGGGCAACGAGTACCGTTCCCTGAAAGACTTTGTGAATGTGATCTGGCAATTCGGAATGCTGCTCTTCGGAATCTATTTCACCTGGTTCTTTATCGACAACCGGCTGTGGATATTCCTGCTGTCGTTTGCCATTTATGCTACGATCCTTTACCTGTGGCGGAAAGTACGGGAGTATCTGTATTTCCGTTTTGCAGAGAGTAAGACGGTGAAGTATATCAATCGCGTGATCTTCTGGAGTATTCCGCCGGTTATCCTGTTCATGTTATTCCTGAAGATGGATAATACGAATCTGGTCGGTGTAGTCGGTTTGTTATGGGCGTTCTGTATTGCCGTCTATATCTCCTCTCAATATCTGTATGAAAAGGAGATCAATATCGAACGTATCAAAGGACGTATGGCCGGATTGCGGCGTTCGTGGTTCCGCATGGTCAAGAGTATCCCGCTGATCGGTAAACAACGCAAGCCGTTCAAAGCCCTTCGTGGAGTGTCTTTCGAGATCCGCACGGGGATGTTCGGTCTTCTGGGGCCTAACGGAGCCGGAAAGTCTACCCTGATGCGTGTGATCTGCGGTATCCTCGAACAGAGCTACGGCAGCATCTGGATCAATGGCCTGGATACCCGTATCTACCGCGAAGAACTGCAAAGCCTGATCGGTTTCCTTCCGCAGGAATTCGGAACCTACGAGAATATGTCTTCCTGGGAGTTCCTCGATTATCAGGCCATCCTGAAAGGCATTACAGATACCGCACTGCGTAACGAGCGGCTGGAATATGTCCTGAAAGCCGTCCACATGTACGAGCGGAAGGACGACAAGATCGGCTCCTTTTCCGGCGGTATGAAACAGCGTATCGGTATTGCCCTGATCCTGCTCCACCTGCCGCGTATCCTGGTGGTGGATGAGCCTACGGCCGGACTCGATCCGCGCGAACGTATCCGTTTCCGTAACCTGCTGGTCGAACTGAGCCGTGACCGCATCGTGATCTTCTCCACCCATATTATCGAAGATATATCCAGCTCCTGCAGCCAGGTGGTAGTAATCAATAAAGGGGATCTGAAGTATTTCGGCGATCCGATCAATATGGTGGATATGGCTGCCGGCAAGGTATGGCAGTTCCATATCGGACGGGAAGAATTTGAGAAAGTATTGGATAAGACAATGGTAATCCATCATATCCAGGATGGCGATACGATACAGGTACGCTATCTTTCTGCCGTACCGCCTTATGAGGGTGCCGTACAGGTAGAACCGAACCTGGAAGATGCTTATCTCTGTCTACTAAAGAATATGAATGATTGATATGACAACGAAACAACTCATACAACTGCTACCTAAAGTAGTGAAGTACAACTTGAAGATCATCTTTGCCGGGAAGTTCATCTGGTTCCTGCTGGCGGCGTTTGTCTTCTTTGCCTATTTCATGTTCCAGGTGGCCTGGAACCGTTCGGAGATTAACGAAGGGGTGATTTATAACCTGCTGATGTTCCCATGCGTCCTGCTTGTCTTCTATCCTGCTGTGTTCGGCATCCAGAACGATGAGGACAACCGGATACTGGAAATCCTTTTCGGTATCCCTGACTACAAGTACAAGGTCTGGGGAGTGCGTCTGCTGATGATCTATGTGGCGATCTTCTTTATCCTTGTGGCTTTTTCGTATGTGGCGACCTTGTTGCTCTATCCGGTCAACCCGTTTGAGATGTCCATCCAGTTGATGTTTCCGCTGGTCTTTTTCGGTAATCTGGCCTTTATGCTCTCTACGATTACCCGTAGCGGCAATGGGACAGCGGTATTAACGATCATCCTGGCAATCCTTCTCCTGATAACCAGTGAGATGGATTTCATAGAACGTTCCTTCTGGAATATCCTGTTGAACCCGTTCAAAGTTCCCGAAAACTTCCTTCCGGTGATCTGGGAAAGCCTGATCATTAAGAGCCGCATCTTCCTTTTTACAGGCGGCCTGGTATGGATGATGATAGGGTTACTGAATTTACAGAAGAGGGAGCGGTTTATATAAAAAAGCCCGGATAACAAGTATCTTATGAAGATATCCTATTATCCGGGCTAAATATTTATTGTTAGCTTAACTGTTTCTCTCTAACCAATCCCTACCTTTCTTAGTTTTAAAAAGGAAGATATATCCTATAAGGGCTGCTGCTCCTAAAAGAGAATATAATAATAAAGCCGGTCCCATAATTATTTATTTTTAAAGATTAATACTATAAATCCCAATATAAAAAAGACTATTGCTATACTGAATGCAATTACAATGATCATTGATTTGTCTGTATTAAGTTGTAGGGATGTTGTAATAACAGCTCCTCCAATGACCAGTTTTGATACATCCAATAAGTATCTTCCCAATTCTTTAGAAATACTTATTCTCTCTTTCCGTATCTGCTCCTGCATGACAGGAACAGGTACAATCCTTGTCTTTCGTTTATTCTTCATAGTTAAATAATTTTGTTACAGGCAAAGATAGGATATATTCTTGAAAGAGTGCAGGAACAACTGCTAAAATTTATATCTCATCCGGCCAGGGACAAGGCTTGCCGGTTGCCTTAAACGCCGGGCGCTGTGCTTCCATTTTACGTAACTGCTTTCCTAAGTCTTTGGATAGCTTTTTTACCATCTTTGGGTTGGCTGCGGACAGGTCGTTCTTTTCGCCTATATCGTCAGGGATATTGAATAACTCTTTCTTTCCAGTTTCGTAATAGTAGATCAGCTTCCAGTCACCCTGACGGATCGTGCAAGTTGCTCCGATACCCGGGCCGGTGTTTCCCCAAAGGTTCGGGAAGTTCCAGTAAAGGCTGCGTCCTTTGGAAGGGTCGCCGGTGTTGGTCAGTAACGGCATGAAGCTGACACCGTCGACAGGCTGGATCGTTTTGTACTTCTTTACGCCTGCCATTTCGAGGATGGTCGGGAAGAAGTCTTCGATGATCAGATACTTGTCGCATTTCGTCTGCGGCTGTACTTTCCCCGGCCAGCTGACGATCATCGGTTCGCGTACGCCTCCTTCATAGGCGGAACCTTTACCGCTGTTGAGGGGAGAGTTTTGTGTATGCGGTTTGCCGTCACGCCATTCCGGTTCGGCAGCCAGGCCACCATTGTCGGACATAAAGAGGATGATGGTGTTATCTGCCAGGTTGTTCTTTTCCAGATAATTCATGATGTCGCCCAGGCTCTTATCCATTCCTTCGATCAGGGCGGCATAAGCCGCTTCCTTTTCCCCCAGGCCTTTATCGATATACTTTTGATAAAAGCGCATATCCTTGTCGATCGGGACATGGATGGCATAGTGCGACATATAGAGGAAGAACGGCTGGTCGTATTGCTGTGCCTTATCCAATGCTTTGGTCGCTTCTTGTGTCAGTGCTTCGGTGATGAATATATCTTTGCCCCAGTATTTATCCAGTCCGGGGACGGCAAACCACGGGCTCGGTTTTCCATCCGTACGGTTACCGAAGTTAGCTTCACCGAGATAGCTTGCCAGACCACCGCCGGCATGTCCGGCGATGTTTACTTCAAAGCCGAAGTGATAAGGGTTTTCGCCCGGAGTATCTACTGCCCCCCAGTGGGCCTTACCGCAATGGATGGTATGATAGCCGTTATCCTTCAGTATCTGGGCCATAGAAGTAACCTGATAGGTATGTTCGATACCCGGTACTTCACAGATACCGTTCACGTTCCAGTCCGGTAGTTCCAGTACATCGCTTTTACGGTCGGTGGAAGCATTCTTGGGATAGGTCCAGTTCGTTACCCGGTGGCGGCCGGCATTCATTCCGGTATAGAGACTGCAACGGCTGGGTGAACTGATACTCGACGCATACGCTTGTGTGAACATCATCCCCTGACGGGCCAGACGTTCCATATTCGGCGTTTCGTAGACCTCGTTGTAATGTGTCTTTTCTTTCCAGAAAGGAAGGGAAGTATCCTGCCACCCCATATCATCCACAAGGAATAGAATGATATTCGGCCGTTCCTGTATCTTGGAAGCTTTTGTCTGGCCTGTCGTCCCTACTAAGGGAAGTGCGGCCAGGGATAGAAGTAGGCTCTTGTTCATGATCGTATGTTTTTGGATTATTATTTGTTTATTGTTATTTCTCCCGGATGACTGACCGGTATAATGCGTAATTCCTGCTGACTGTTTCCTTCCGCCCATACCCGGAGATTGCCCGGACAAAGGACGTTCAACTTTAACTGCTTAGAACTGGAGGATATGACCTCGACTGTGGCCGGCGAGAGGAACTTTTCCTGTATTCCTACCACAGCCCATCCGTTACGGATCGGGCAAAGATGGAACAGGCGGTCTGTAAACCCTTCCAATGCTATCTGCTTATCGGCAGTCAACACTTCTGCCGTTTGCTTTTCCCAGTCGTATAATAAGATACGTTCTGCCCGGGGAGCAGCTTTCCCACTCATTGTTTCCCGGAGAGAATAATCCGCCGGACTGATTGTTGTTTCCACCTGGTGATGGGAAGGCGATGTATTCAGGTTATAACAGATCAGCGATACCGCTTCGTTTCCTGTCGGGGCAAATACCCGGTACGCCTTTCCGTCCTTCAGCGGATTGGTTATCACCGACTCGGGTGTCGGTATGGCAGGCGCTTCGGGGCGGAATATTCTGCCCTCTTCATCGATTAGCGGCAGGATATTCTCTTTTACGAAATCAACCGGAGAGTCCGATAAATAGACCGGGCCACCGGAGATCGCTTTCGAGCGGGCCATCAGACTGCCACAGACAGTATCGCTCGAATGAAACATATCATGGTCGGGCCAAACGGTTTGTCCTTGCAGCAATGTATTGGTATAAGACTGGAACAGATGCGATTTGGCCATGTCTTCATCATATTTCTTATAATCGATGCTGACGCGGGCCAGGTTACTGTATTGCGTATGATCGATATTCAGGATATTCTGCGCCATACAATTCATCAGTCCGACCTGCTGGCTGTGTGTTTGTTCTTCCAGCGCCAGGTTGCAGGCCTTGGCTTGCCGTATCACTTCCGTATTACCCATATAGAGAGGTAGCAGGAAAGACTGGTTGTCTATCTTCAGAAAGTCGAAGCCATAGTCTTTCAGCGTTCCGATATAATATTGATAGAATGTCCCGATATTCTCTTTGCTTTTGCCGGGAAGCATACTGCCGTTGTAGGAATAAAGGGTTTCTTTAATCTTTTCCGGGAAATCGTTTTCAGGCGATATCCCCATCCAGTAACCGCAGAAGTTATACCATAACCCCATCCATTTTATCTTATCTTCTTTCTTCCGGGAGATAATATTCTTCCATCTGTTTGGGAACCGTTCTTTATCCGGCACGAAGCTCGTCAGCTGGCGGTTCTTGTTTGCCAGGTGTCCGTCGTCTATGAGAACGTAACGGATAGGAAGGCCGGATGCCTCGATGCCGTCCAGGTCGTTCAGCATCTTGGTCTCGTCTATATCGAAATGATAATGTTCCCAGGAGCACCATCCCAGGTAGTTGAAGGCCTCGAAGTAGTCTTTGTCCGTTCTTTTCTGCAAAGCCGATACTTCCCGGTTACCGATCAGTGCGGTATATGCCTTATGGATCGCATCGTAAACCGTTTTCCCTTTTTCAGCCAGCAGGACAGGAGCTTGCGAAGCCAGGTTGTCAGTCCCTAACGTAGACAGGTAGACAGTCAGTGAACCGTCCTTATTCACCTGAAACCAACTGATACTATTCTCTCCGGCCACTGCTTTGGCAAAGAGAAACTCTCCGTCAGCCAGTTCCAGCAACAGAGCATCACCCAGCACGGAAGGAGCCCCGTTAGACGGGATACCCGGATAGTCTTCTTGTGTCAAATCATCCAGTCGATTGAATACCCAGGGTAATAACCTATTCGTATTGTTCGGCCATTGGTAATCGCCCGGCCGGCTATCGCGGCTGAAGAAGATACCCTGTTTATAGGCCGGTATCTCTATTCGATAGGAAACTGTTTGCTGTTTCCCCGGAATATTCTTTTCATAATATATTGGTGTTTGCTGCGTTCCCAACCCGATAGAATGCTCCATCTGAAAAGCTGTAACGTCAGTAAACATCTTCCCTTTTTCATAAACAAAGGAAGTCTGTCCTGTAAGACCGGGGCAAACCCATGCCGCACCACTCAGGATCAATGTCAACAGATATGTCTTATTCTTTGTCATTCCTTTGTTATTGAACGTTGAAAATACTGAAGTTACGAATATCCGGTTGTGCAACCGACCGGGAGATAACCAGGCGTAAAGCCGAAGCCTCGACTGCCGGGAACTGCTCGATGCGTTTATGACCTACCGACTCACCCTCGCAGATTGTCTGCCATTTGCCATTCACTTTGGCTTCTACTTTATACTGGCGAATACGTTCCCCGTTTTGAATATTCTCCTGGATAATGCAGTGATTGACAGATTGCACCTTATCCAATTTCAGCGTCAGGCTTTTCTTCTGTCCGAAGGTCGAGGCAAGAGGAGAGGAGAAGCGGCGGTTGATCTCGTCGCCCCATTCTTTCAGGCGTTGCGCATCACCGGCAGGGATCAGTCCGGTCGTATCGGGCGTAAGGCCGACAATCAGCGTTGCGTTTCTTCCCACCGACTTATAATACATGTTCATCAAGCTGTCTACCGGGTAAATGGCCTGCTCGTCATCCGGCTCCCAGAACCATTCGTGACGGCCGTTCATCCCGCGAAGCGGTGTATCAGCCATAGCCGGCACCCAGTAACGACCGTCTTTGTCGCCGTGTTTCAACAGATCGTTATGATTGCGAACTCCTTCCGTATTGTTGCTGTGCGAGAAAGGATAGGGGAAAGAAGACCAGCAGGGATAACCGACAGTCCCCGACTCGGAACCGCCCCAACGGAAGTCTGCCCGGTCTACATTATGATAAAAGAGGCATTCCGGCTGGTACTTGCTGATGATCGGCAATACGTCCGGCCCGTCCCCTTTCGGATCGTCTGCGCCACCGTCAAACCAGATCATAAACAAATCCCCGTAACGGCTGCACAGTTCTTCCACCATGCGCTCGCAGAAATGCTTATACCATTGTTGACGGTTGGCGGCAAACTCTCCTTCTCCCTGTACCTTGAAATTATGAACGCCAAAAAGTGAGTTCCACCGGATACCGACATAGATCCCCGGCATAATATCGTATTTGCGGCAGGAGTTGACGAAGTCGCGGATGATGTCCCCTTTCCCGTCACGCCATTTCACCGCTTTCAGGCAATACGGATTGACATCGCTCTGATAGATGGCAAAGCCCGTCTCATGCGTGGCCGTCAGTACGGCAAACTTCGCCCCGGCTGCTTTGGCCGCCCGTATCCATTGATCGGTATCGAGCTGTGTCGGGTTGAAGATATTATAATCCTCTATCGGCTGGACGCGGTTGTTACCCTGACCATACTTGATGCCGTCGAAGACATGCAGGTCATAATGGAAGACAACACCCATTTCCGACTCGTGCCACTTCAGCTGATGAGGTGCCGGGCGCGGAATATTACTCTCTTGCCCCATTACCGGGAAGATACTTACTATCAGAAGGATTGCCAGATAAAAATATGTTTTCATGTGTATGTTCGTTATAGACAGTTTACAAAAGGATCATTTGTCTTCTTCAGCCAGTCTTTTAACCGGGAGGAAAACTGTTTAATCAGTTCCGGCTGATCGGGGGCTATATTGTTTAGCTGGAACGGGTCTTGTTCGCGGTCGAACAGCAACCACTCGTCAGTCTGAGCGTTTGTAGCATGTACCACAAAGGTATATTTTTTTGTCCGTAAACCCCGGTATCCGGTTGTTAAATTTTCAGGGACGACGTAATAATAGGGCTGTACAACCTCCTGGGTGTTCTCCGGGGAAAGGATGGAAGCCGACAAGTCGAATGTTTGTACCTCTGCCGGTATTTCATCTTTGAAGCCCATCAATGAGAGTAGCGAAGGATAAAGGTCGGCAAAAGCGATCACCAGTGTCGAGTCGCGGCGCGGTGCGATCTTCTCCGGCCAGCTGATCATAAGCGGGATACGCATCGCTTCTTCGTAGTAAATATCTTTCCCGATATGGTTGTGCATTCCCATACAGTCGCCATGATCGGAAGTGAATACGACGATAGTATTGTCGAACAATCCCTGTTCTTTCAGCTGGCGGATGATGCGACCCACTTGTTCGTCTACTCCGGTCATGCAGGCATAATAGTCGGGCACGCTCTTCCGGAAGTAATCTCCCGACTCGCTTCCCCGGGGAGGGATAACGGGCGAGTCCCATAAAGTCTCGACATCCATGTGCCGGTATATCTCTTTGTATTTGTCGGGAACCAGCTCATATCCGGTATGCGGCGGGTTCATGGATACGACCAGGGCAAAAGGTTTGCCGCTGTCGCGTAGCTTGTTATCTTGATTGGCGATGTAGTCGATGGCCCGGTCGGCCTCATATTCCGGCCCCCATTGGTCGACGAAATAGTACTCGTCGCGGGAAGCATCCGTATCCCAGTACATAGGTTTCAGGTGATAATCGTACGTGCCGTAGGCGATCCAGTAGCTGAAGCCGTGGCGGCGTTCCTTGGGGCACCATTCGTTCCAGGCTATTTTGCCTTTGTTATTATAGGTGTCGATGTAAGGTTGGTGAGGAGCGTCGAGATGCCACTTCCCGATATATCCCAGTTCATATCCCTGGTCTTTCAGCACATCCGACCAGCAACGGGCTTCGGTGGGTAGCTCCACATGGTAAGGAGCCGTGGCTGAATTGCAGTTGCCTGTTACCTTACTGTTTGTCGGGTACATGCCCGTCATCAGCATTCCCCGGGCAGGGGAGGAGACAGGATAGCTGCTAATCGCATCTGTAAAATAGACCCCTTCAGAGGCGAGACGGTCGAGATTGGGAGTCTGTACCGGCTCCAGTCCCAAGCAACCTATTGCCTGTCCGCGCCATTGATCGGCCATGATGAACACCAGGTTAGGTGTTTCAATCTTCTTCTGTGCCTGTGTTGCGTTGATACATAGGCAGGAAGTAAGTAATAAGAGCTGTTGGGGTAACTGTTTCATGGTGAACTTCTATTGTTTAGTACCCTACCTTTTCATCTTTCGGCAGTTGGCAAATGATTTTTTGACTATTGTCGAATAATCTTTTCCCAATAGTCGAAAGATTATTTCCCATTTGCCGAAAGATGAAAGAGTAGGGACTTAAATGTTACTTACTCGTATTGTAGCTGTTAGTAGATGCCTTACTTCTTAGCACTTGTTCCCGCCTGGACTTCCCAACCCGGGTTCTGGTAGATGTAAGCGGTGCTTATGTCGCCACCCTTTTCCGGTGTACTCAGACGGATCACGTCGTAAGCGATAGGAGCCAGGTAATGAGCTTTCATAAAGGTATATCCGTTGAACGCCTTGTTGTTACGGTGTATCTGGTACGGACGGAGATACTTGTTGGCACGGGCAGAAACGTTAGGTTCGTCGGCTTCTCCTTCCGGTTTCAGGTCGTCATACAGTTTGTATTGTTCGTCCCAAAGGTTGAAACCTTCCACCTGGTAATCCTTCATACGGTCGAGCGCTCTCCAGCGGTACAGGTCGTCGAGGCGTAGACCTTCGGCGATGAATTCCGAACGGCGTTCACGACGGATGTTATATAAGGTAGCATCCACCTGCTGATCACCGGAATATACGGCGAAGTCGTTTTCTTTCGAAAGATCGGTTGCCGCGATTGTCTTCTGTATATCGCTGTCTACACCGGCACGGTTGCGCAAGGCTTTCCAGTAAGCGATGCTCTTGGCATCCAGCGAGTTGTTCAGTACATAGTGAGCTTCGATATAATTCAGATAAGCTTCGGCGGCACGGAAGATAACGCAACCTGTGTTGCCCGGCAGGGTTGCTCCCATGTTCGGGTCTTGATTTAAACCTTTACGCAGGCAATAGCCGGTTGTGTTCTTATTCTCGGCGATGATCGTGATACCCGGACGGCTGAATATATTGTTCGGGTTGATCTGGTCGCCAGTGATACTCATGGATTCACGCAGGCGGTTGTCGCGGTCGGTAGCCACATCAGTCAGCGTTTTGTCACCTTTATAACCGGAACCGGCGGCATAGATCGGCAGACCGTTCTTCATCAGATAACTTTCTACCAGCGAACGGGTAAAGCCCGTATTACCACAACCGTTGCCACCCGGGTAAACAGCTTGCAGATAAGATACCACATAATGGAATATTTTCAGTCCGATGTCATACTTTCTCCAAAGAAGCACTTCGGGTTTGTCTGACAGATCGATGCTGTTGAACATGCTGGAGTAATCTCCCAACGGGAACTTGTCGGCCACTTGTTCTGCGGCATTCTTGGCTTCTGTCAGGAAGAACTGCACTTCGCTGTCCAGGTTGATGCTAAAACCGTTCAGGTAACTGGCGTTGGCACCCGGCCATCCTGGTCCACCCGGCACGCGGTCGGTTCCTGCGTGGTATTTCAACCAGGTTCCTTCGTACAAGGCGACTCTCGATTTCAAAAGAAGAGCTGCGTATTTTGTCAGGCGGTTAGCTTCGGGAGCTGTTTCCTTCAACATCTCGGTTGCTTTATCCAGGTCGGCGAGGATGAAGCGTGCCACTTCGTTCTGCGGACGGCGCTGGTTGGCTTCGGCCAGTTCGGCATAGTCGTCCGAGAGTGTTTTGTCGACGATCGGGAAGTCTCCATACTTCTTCAGGAAGGTGAAGTACTGGAAAGCGCGGAAGAAATACATCTCTCCGATATAATGGCGGATGTTTCCGTCTACGCCGCTGATCTTTCCTTCTTCGTATTTAGGCAATACGGTTTCAAGGAAATAGTTGCAGTCGCGTATCTTCTTGAAGTCCCATTCTCCACTGGTCGGTACGCGGCGTTCGCCGGGAACGAAGTTATCTTCTTCTGTTGTGGAACACTGATTGTCACTGTTATTGTCGGTCTTGAATACACCGATACTGTATTCACCCGGTTTATGTGCCGGAAGCGCATCGTATTGCGCGGCTCCGAAGCTGGCCAACTCCGCTTCTGTGTTCAGATAATGCTCCGAAGTTACGGACGATAGCGGTTCACGGTCGAGGAAGTCGTTACACGCAGTGAAACTTAGCGAGCCAACTGCCAGCGATAATATGATGATTGATTGTCTTTTCATGATGCTTTTATTTATTAGAATGAAACATTTACACCGCATGACAGTGTTCTTGATAGCGGATAGATCTTACCGGCACCCATTTCTCCGCCTACTGCTTCGGGATCGAATACGCCGAAGATAGAAGAGATGGTGAACAGGTTATCGCCGGAGAAGAATACGCGTACCTTGCTCAGACCTGCTTTTGATGTCAGGTGGTTAGGAACGGTATAACCGATTTGCAGGTTCTTCAGACGCAGGTATGCTGCGCTTTGCAGGTAACCGGATTGTACCTTCTGGTTCTTTGTCGCATTGGCATCGAAGTAAGGTTTCGGGAAATAAGAATTCAGGTTGGCACCCATGTCGTCGCCTTCCGGACGGAAGTAGTCGAAATGTTCCTTATATCCGATAGATTGCCAGAGACCGCTGCCTACAGCACCCCAGAAGAAGTTACCGTCCAACCAGACATCGCGTTTGCAAACGCCCTGGAAGAAAGCGCGGAAGTCGAAACCGTTCCAGTCGGCTCCCAACGTGATACCTACCTGGTAGCGCGGAGTCTCGTTACCGATGATCTTGCGGTCGCCCGGATCGCCTACCGTATTGGAACCGGTTGTGATCTTACCGTCGTTGTTGATGTCCTTGTACATGATGTCGCCTGCGCCCCATTTGCTACCGATCTGTGACTGGTCTGTCGTAGCCAGATGATCCTGCATCTCCTTGTCGGTCTTGGCTATGCCGATGGTTTCGAAGCCCCAGATGTCACCCATGTATCTGCCGTTGTAAGGAACGTATTCCATGATGCCGTCCGAGTTCTTGCGGTCGATGATCTGCGCGTCATTCGGGTATTTAGTGATCTTGGTACGGGCATCCGCCAATGTAAATCCGACAGTATAACCCACCTTACCGATCTGGTCGTTCCAGGTTAAAGCGAGTTCCCAACCTTTGCTTTGCATGGCTGCGTTGTTGATACGCGGCAGTTTATCGTTGTCGATACCGATAATCGGTGATTTTTCTTCGGGAGGGCCTACCATATCGTCTGTCTTTCTCATATACCATTCAAATGAACCGGTCAGGCGGTTGTTCAGGGCACCGAAGTCGAAACCGATGTTGGTTGTTGTGATCTTTTCCCAGGTCATCAGATCGCTGACCATCAACGGAGCAGTTGCCGTGGTCGGTTGCTGTCCGCCGATCAACCATTTACCGTCTTTCAGTCCGAGTGGCTGAGAGGGATAGAACGGATAGAACTCCTTGGTGTTCTGGTTGCCCAGTTTACCCCATGAGAAGCGAGGTTTCAAAGTGCCTACGTATTCCGACAGATCTTCCCAGAATGCTTCACGTGCGATGTTGTATCCCAGCGAGAAAGAAGGGAATACATTCCAGCGTTTGTCACGCAGGAAGCGTGAAGAACCGTCGTAACGAATATTGATCTCAGCCAGGTAACGACCGTCGTAGTCGTAGTTCAAACGTCCGAAGAAACCGGCGGTGGCCCATTCCTTTTTGTTGGCGGACGTATAGTCTTTACCCATACTGGTATCGATGCTCGGCACTTCGTCGCTGATTACATCGTCACGTTTAGCATACACATAGTTCTGCTTGTAGAGTTCGGTGTTGAAGCCGACCATCACTTTAAAGTTGTTTTTGTTGAACGACTTGAAGTAATCGGTATACAAGCTGGTTGTCAACAGATTGTTGTCCTGTGCGGAAGACCATGCATACGTTGCACCAGGACCGTAGCTACCGGCAAATGCCAAAGGCACCGGTTCGTTCTTTGAGTTCCATTCATAGATTTTAGCCAGGTTTTCGTCTTTGTTTATATGTTCTGCCTTCAGGCTTACGTCTCCTCGGATGTTCCAGTCTTTCAACGGGGTGATGGTTACGTTGGCCTGTGTATAAATAATGTCTTTCCGGCGTTTATAACGTCCTCCGTCTTCTATCTGGATGATTTTGGAATTACGCATGTAATGGCCGTTCGGATCTTTGAGAGGCATGGTCGGCCAGGTACGTGAGATGTCGTGGTAATATAAACCGACCTGGATACCGTTTGTGGTATTGTCCGGATCATCGTTTGCGTAAGTCGGACGGTCGAGTTCTTCACGGATGAAGCGAGTGCTTAGGCCGATCTGCAACCAGTCGTTCACCTTCGAGTTGATCTTGGCAGATGCGTTCATACGTTTGAAGTCGTCATCACCGTAACGCATGTTACCACCTTGATCCATGAAGGCACCCGACATGAAATAGGTAAGTTTCTCAGTACCGCCGCTTACGTTTACATTATGTTCGTGGCTGAAACCCGTTTTGAAATGGTTGCGTGTCCAGTTCTGATTGTCGTTCGCCCTTTGATGGAATTCGTACATGCCGTTACCCGGATTAGGAACAGTGGTTGTCGATAGTTCTCCTTTCTGATAAGCGATAATGCGTCCTAATGTTTCGTCATTGAACGGGCTGTCCTGTCCGCTGTTCAATGCGGCTGCATTAAAGTACTTGGCAAATGTGTAAGAATCCATCATATCAGGCAGATTGGTTGCCGTAGACCAGCGGAGACTGTTATTATAAGAAACCTGTGTCTTTCCGCTTTTTCCGCTTTTGGTAGTAATAAGGATTACACCGAACGGAGCACGTGAACCGTAAATACTGGATGCGGCTGCATCTTTCAGTACGGAGATGTTTTCGATATCATCCGGGTTCAAAGCGTTCATATCCCCTTCGATTCCATCGATCAGGATCAGCGGGGCGTCGTTCGAACCTTCACCGATCGTACCTGTACCGCGAATGTTTATTTTCAAGGCGTTACCCAATGCTCCCCCCTGGTTGTTCAGCGAAAGGTTCAAACCGGGAACAACTCCCTGCAGGGCTTGCCCTACCTGTGCTACCGGGCGCGACTCCAATGCTTTGGCATCGACTGTGGAAACAGCTCCGGTCAGGTTCACTTTCTTCTGTGTTCCGAAACCGACAACAACCACTTCATCGAGTGCCTGTGTGTCTTCCCCCAATTGAATGGTGTAAACTTGTTGTGTACCGTCTATTTTAACGGTTTGTGGCTGTTAGCCGATATAGGAGATATTTAATACATCTCCTTTGGAAGCGTTGATAGAAAACTTACCGTCCATGTCTGTAACAGTCCCGTTGGTGGTTCCTTGCACGAGAACGGTCGCTCCGATAACCGGATCGCCCAGGCCTTTGTCAATAACAGTACCAGTAATGGTCAACTGCTGCGCGTATATATAGGATATACTGGCCATCAGCAGCGCAATTAATAATGTGACTCTTTTCTTCATCCTCTTTTAGTTTTAAGGTTGTGAATACTAATTTTAAATAATCTTTGTAAGCAAAAGTATCGGGTATATACAGATGGGATAACAGGTATTTTATTCATTAACAGCGGGTGTTCTCTTTAATTTACTTATTGATATACAGTATGATGGGTGATTTATTCACAAATGACTGGTGTTTTAATCATTTGCTCTTTTTCGTCAGTTTTATTTACTCCGATTAGGATTATTCTCCCTCTTTTTTTCTTTCTTTGTATGACTTATCGTTTTATGTATGGGGAGATTTATCGTTGCGTTATTATTGTTTGCCTTCTGTTATACTTCCGGATATGCTTTTTTTGAGAAGGATATACGGGTGCTTACCATGCAGAACGGATTGGCTGATAATACCGTTTCCTGTATCCATAAAGACAGTGACGGTTTTATGTGGTTTGGTACGGATAACGGCCTGAGCCGTTATGACGGAAAAAATATGAAGAACTTCGGGCCGGATAACAACTATGTGAAGGTTTCGCAGATACGCGAAACACCCAACGGCTTCCTTTGGTTGATAGCCAATCAGCAAATTTATTGTTTTGACCGTCGACTGGAGCGGTTTGTCCCAATTCATTATGCCGGAAAGAAGGATGAAGATACCAGAGTCCAGGATGTACTAATTCAAAATGACTCTTCTTTCTGGTCGCTTTCTTATGATAATCTTTCTCTGGTTTCAGTAGATTATGTGAAAGATAAAACAGGAAATATTAAAGAAGTGAGCCTGAAAGTAGAAATGGAGTTTGCTTCATTGGTTGATGAAGGGACAAACTTTCTGGCTTTTTGCCAGTCGCCGGATGGAATTATATATATCGGAACGGACTGGGGAAATATTCTTGCTTTCGATCCTGCTTCCTACACGGTTCTGAATAAAGGAGATTTACCCAAAGTAAAGAAAATACATATCAATCGCCTCTTATATTCAGAGGGTTATGTCTGGATCTCCACCTGGGCAAACGGGGCGATCCGCTACAATCCTGTCTTGGATACTTATTCACAATACACGTATGATCCTAAGAACAAAAAGAATTCCTTGTCACACTGGGATGTTTATGAGATCGTTCCGCTCAGTAACGGACGTTACCTGACAGCAACCTGGAATGGATATGCTATCCTGATTCCTGATAAGGAAGACCCTACCCAATATTCAACGGAAGTCTATAATAATACGGCTTCACAGCTTCACCGGAATCTGGAAACCCGTATGATCTCGGCTTATTATGATGCGGATGGGCTTCTTTGGATCGGAACACAGGGGGGTGGTGTGTATTCTTCCGATTTAAGAAAGCAGTTTTATCAACGTTTCCATCAGGATACGCATAATGAAATATGTGCGATGACCACCGACAAGGAGAACTATATCTGGCTGGCAACCTTCCACAAAGGAATTATGAGAAGTACGGAAGCCTTTGACCCGCAACACCGGTTGTCTTTTGAACTGGTTCCGAACGAAGCGGGAAATACCGTATTAAGCGCAATAACTGATAAAGCGGGTGATCTCTGGTTTGGAAATACCAATTCGGAATTGATCCGCTATCACTCAACCGGTAAAACATTTACTGTCTACCCGATACGTTTGTCTGATAATCCGGCATGGAATGGTTCTATATGGTCTCTATTCGTCGATAGTCAGGAACGTTTATGGCTGGGTACGTCGGATGGGTTATTATTCTTTGATAAGTCATCCGGACAATTCACACGTTATGAGGTTCGTCCCGGTATAATCCGGGCAATAACGGAAACTCCCGATAAAAACTTATGGTTGGGAACCACGTTCGGGCTAAAGAAATTCAATCCGGAGAAAGAGAGCCTGCAAGCAGATTTTGAGAAGGAAGCGGATATCCCGGCACGCGAGATACGTGCTCTTTTTGCTTCTTCCGATAAGAATCTTTATATCGGATATACGGATGGATTCGGTGTTCTGGATGTTGAATCCAACCGGATCGATACTTTCTATACAACGCACGACGGTTTAAGCAGCAATTTTATCGGTTGTATCAGCGAAGATACGAAAGGACATCTTTGGTTGGGCTCCAGTTCCAGTGTTTGTCGTTACAGTAAACATCAGAAGCTGTTTTATAACTACTATATATCAGGGAATAACCGTTCGGTAATGCTTTATCATGACTATTTGTTCTGGGGTAATAATAAGAACATGACTTACTTTACGTCAGAAGACGTAATGGACGAACATCCCGTGCCGGATAAAGTGGTAATAACCCAGATAGAGGTAGATAATAAACCGGTTGAAATTGGGGAGAAAATAAACGATCAGGTCATTCTTACGGAAGGAGTTCCTTATGTGCATAATCTGATATTATCCGGTATGAATAATAGCTTCTCTCTGCTTTTCAGTAATCTGACTTATTCGGAAACGTTACAGAAATACAGCTACCGCCTGGCTCCTTATCAATCGGAGTGGCTGATTTCGGGAGAAGGCGAGAAGATTTCCTATACAAATCTTCCTGAAGGCGAATATCTGTTTGAAGTGAAAAGTATCTTTCCGGACGGCTCCAGCGGTGATGTAACGTCGTTTGCTATAAAGATTTTACCTCATTGGTACGAAACGGTCTGGTTCCGGTTGATTGCGGTCATCTTTGTTGTGCTGGCCTTGTATTACTGGATGCGTCGTGTAAAGATCCAGCAAGCCCGCCTGAGAAAAGAGGAACGTTTGAAGCATGAGTTGTTTGTGGCCAATCTGGAACGCGAGAAGGAAAAGCAAATCAACAGGGAGCGTGAGAACTTTTTTACCAATGTATCCCATGAACTCCGTACGCCGTTGACATTAATTCTTTCTCCCTTACAGGAGTTGTTGCAGGCCGATCGCCTTTCACAAACTATGTATGAAAAGCTGTCGCTTGTTTATAAAAATGCCTCTTCATTATCTACTCTGGTGAACCAGCTCCTGTATGTTCAGAAAATAGAAGCCGGAATGGTGCAACTTCATTTGTCAGAAGTTGATATTGTTGACTTAGTTAAGAAGGTTATGGAATCTTTTAAACACATGGCTGAAATAAAAAATACAGAGTTCATCCTGGACTCTGGTATCCGTTCCTTCGACCTTTGGATAGATAGTGGAAAGATAGAATCCGCTTTAAGAAATCTTTTATCGAATGCTTTCAAATATACTTCCAGCAACGGAAAAATAAGCGTTTCATTATCCGAAAAGGAACTCGACGGAATAAAGTACTGTCTTCTTTCTGTTGCAGACAATGGCCCTGGAATTGCCGAAGAGTTGCAGGAACATATCTTCGATTCTTTTATTACGGGGAAGAATGAACCCTCATTTTCTACCCGGATGGGTATCGGTTTACGTATCGTAAAAAACACGATGGATATGCATCACGGGAATGTTTTATTGGAGAGTTCTCCGGATAAAGGGACAGAATTTACTCTTTATATCCCATGTGGAAAAGAGCATTTCAGGGATGATCACTATGAATTGATTGAAAAAACACAGGAGCCGGATGGAAAGGATACTTATTTTGATGTGGGGAAGCAGAGTGAACCTTCCCAACCGAATTCGGGTAAAAAGCTTCTGATAGTAGAGGATAACGATGAAATAAGGGGTTATATCAATACCTTATTCAGCAAGGAATATCAGGTTTTGGAAGCGCATAACGGAAAGGAAGGAGTGGAGACGGCCATAACAGAAATCCCCGATCTGATCGTTTCGGATATAATGATGCCGGTAATGGATGGATTTGCTTATGTACGGGAGATTAGGCAACATTTGCAGACAGCCCATATCCCTGTCATCATGCTTACGGCAAAGGCTGAAGAGGAGGATCTGTTGAAGAGTACCCGGATGGGTGCGGACGATTATGTGATGAAACCGTTCAACCCGGAAGTGCTCAAAGCAAAAGTCGAGAATCTGATCCGTATGCGGGAGCAGTTGAAACGTATTTATACAAAGACATTGATGCTGAAACATACGGCAGAAGAGCCGGAAGAGGAAGGGAAAGATCCATTCATGCAACAGGTTATCAACATCATCGAAGCCAATCTGACGAATCCCGATTTCAGCGCGAAAGCTCTTGCCGGATTCTTGAATATAAGCCAGCCGACTTTATACCGGAAGATCAAACAGCAAAGTAACCTGTCCATCATAGAAGTGATCCGCAGCATCCGTATCAGTAAAGCGGCTTCATTGATCATGCAGCGGAAGTATTCTGTTCAGGAAGTTGCAGAAATGGTAGGCTATAACGACATAACAACGTTCCGTAAGCATTTTACAAACCAGTTCGGGGTATCGCCGTCACGATATAATGCCTTATAGTCTCCATTACCCTTGGGATATAGTCGATTACCTGCCGGATATTGTCATTTCCCCGGCGAGTAGTGCTACTTACTACTGCATTCTCTTTTCATACCACAGCTGTGGTATGAAAGAAACTCAACTGTGAAACAAACGGAATCTATCTGTGGTATGAACGGAATGCGGCTGTGATATGCAATGTTTGTTCAAAATCTATTTAGGGAATAATGCCTTGATCTTGTCATAAGATATACATGTAACTTCTTTAATTAACAAATTAAAAATTGTGAGGTATGAAAAGACTTATTTATTGTTTGGCGACTTTATTCCTGCTACTGTCATCCGGATGTGGAAAATCAAAAGCAAAGGAAATTATTGTTTGTGGCGAAGATCAGGCTCTGATTATTAATGTTGATGAATCGGAAGACCATCATATAGATGTTCTATGGAGTTGGAAAGCTTCAGAAGATCTGGATTCTCAGGTTCCTGTTGAGTATAAAGAGTATATGAAATCATTAGATGAATGTAAACCTGTGGATAATGGTTCAAAAATTTTGTTGACATCTTCCAGTGGAGGAGTTTTGTTGTTGGATAGGGAAAGTAAAAAAACGTTGTTTTATGCACGTGTACCGATGGCACATTCTGCTGATTTATTGCCTAATGGACGAATTGTTGTCGCTTTATCTACCAGCGTGGAGGGGAATAGTCTGGAACTATATGATATTCAAAAACCTGAACAGGTGCTTTTTAAAGATAGCCTTTATTCCGGACATGGAACGGTATGGCAAGAAAGCAATGAAACATTGTATGCATTAGGTTTTGATGAACTGCGTGCTTATTCACTGAAGGATTGGGAAACATCTTCACCATCTCTTCATTTGGAAAAAGTTTGGAAAACACCCATAGAGAGAGGGCATGATTTGATTGCTGTTACTGACAACGAACTTATTTTCACAGGGCATAATGGCGTTTACTGGTTTGATATAGCCAAAGAGTCTTTTACTCCATTTGAACCGCTGGCAGACAGGGAGAATATCAAGTCTGTTAATTATAATAAAGAAACAGGATATATGGTATATACACAAGCTGAAATTAATTTTTGGACACATCATATTTATATGGAAAATCCTAAGAAAGTTTTGACAATTGAAGATATAGATCTCTATAAGGTCAGAACATTTAAATAAACATATTCATATTTGTAAGTGACAGACCGTTTATCAACCTTGAAAGAGTGGGTGATAGGCGGTCTCTTCTGTGTCGGTATAGAGATATTTTGCAATTTAACTTTGTGATTATCAAATAAAAATTACTTTTGCTGAATATTGCTATCAACCCGGAGAGAGATCGTGTACAATGAGTACTATTAGCTTCAGTGAAATATATACGAATTATTACAAGCGTTCCTTCTTGTTTGTAAAGTCATACATCAGAGATGATATGATGGTAGAAGACATTGTATCCGAAGCTCTTATTAAATTATGGGAAACCTCAAAACAAGAAACCATACAGCACCCCCAATCATTACTTCTGACTATTTTGAGAAATAACACTCTGAATTACCTGAAGCACCAGGAAGTAAGAAAAAAGGCTATCGAAACAATGTCGTCCAAGATGGTGAGAGATTTGGATTATCGTATCACAACCTTGGAAGCTTGCGACCCGCAGGAAATCTTTTCTTCCGAAATAACACGTATTATTCAGGATACATTGCAATCCTTACCTGACCAAACCCGTCGTGTTTTTGAGATGAGCCGTTATGAATCACTATCTGTAAAAGAAATAGCCGAAGAATTATCTATCTCTCCTAAAAGTATTGAATATCATATAACAAAGTCATTAAAAGCTTTACGGATTGCTTTAAAAGATTACTTGCCGATATTTTATTTCTTGTTTGGGGCCTAAAAATAGTAGAAAAAAGATTTTTTGCTTTTAGGGGTTCTTATTGCTGTGTTGTCTATATTAACAAGAAGCTGATAAAAATATGCAAATGGATAAAAAACTATTACAACGGTATATTGAAGGTAATGTCACGACAGAAGAAATAGAATCTGTTGTCGACTGGCTGGATCAGGATGAAAAGCATGTCAAGGAATTTATGTCTTTACATAAGCTGTATGATATTTCCATCATGAATCAATCGAAACAACAACAAATCCAAAGGAAGATGAATACATCCGTATCCCTGAAACGGATTGCGATCGAGTTGTTGAAGATTGCGGCTATTGTACTCATATTGATAGGAGGAAGGTCGTTATTGGATAAGAAGGAAACCGAAGAGGATATTCTCTTGTATCAGACATTGTTTGTTCCTTCAGGACAGCGTGCGGAATTGACTCTTCCGGATAGTACGAAAGTGTGGTTGAATGCACAATCCAGATTGGTTTATCCCGTCACTTTCCAGAAAAGCAGCCGCCAGGTCGAACTCGATGGCGAAGCTTACTTTGAAGTTAAGCGTAATGAGAAGTCTCCTTTTATAGTAAAGACAGAGAAAATGAATATAAAGGTTTTGGGGACGGAATTTAATGTTTCTGCCTATTCGGAAGTCCCGGAATTTGAAATCTCCTTGTTGAAAGGGGTTGTTGAACTGGCCTCTGTAAACTCTTCCAACACTTACAAGATGAAACCGGGAGAACAGATACGATTGGTCTCCGGGAAATACATATCCACAGGAATAAAAGATATGGATTATTTTAAATGGAAAGAAGGATTACTCTGTTTTACCAATTCACCGATAGAGGAGATCATCCATAAACTGTGCCTCTATTATGATGTAAAAATCGAGGTGGCGGCATTGCCTTTCCTGAAAGAATCCTATTCTGGTAAATTCCGGGTAAAAGACGGCGTGGAACATGTGCTGAAAGTATTACAGCTGGAGCACAAATTCTCTTATAAGATAGATAATGAATTAAACCTGATAACAATAAAATAGAAAGCCTATGATTAGAAGATAAGAAAGAACCTAAAAAACCGGATTATGTTGCAACCATAATCCGGCCAAATGTCGGCCTACGACGTAATTAGCGAATTTAAATCAAGTACCAACATTTTAGATCAGTACAAATTTATGAAAAAAAAATGTACAAGGACATGTTATGTCCTGTTATTAAGCGAATTTAAACACCTTTATAGAGTTATGAAGTTAACCTTTGCTTTTATACTACTGTGTGTATCAACGGTTTTTGCCTTTAATGCAAACTCGCAGAATGCGCGTATCCATATTGATGCAGAGAACGTACAGGTACGGGATGTTATTAAACAAATAGAGGAACAGACTGATTATCTTTTTGTTTATAACTATAAAAAAGTGGATTTGAGTCAACAAATCTCCCTGAAACTATCGGATACGCCTGTGTCTGAAGTTTTACGCAGGATATTTGAAAACTCGGATATCATTTATGCAATGGAGGGCCACAATATCATGCTGATGAAGCGGGAATCCTTACCGCAACAACAGAAAAAACGTATCCGCGGATACGTTGAAGACCAGCATGGAGAACCGGTAATCGGAGCTAATATTGTGGAAAAAGGAACCGGCAACGGTACGGTAACCGATGTAAACGGCTCTTTCTCTTTAGAGGTAGCTATCAATGCAACCTTACAGATATCTTATATCGGATATAACGAACAAGAGGTTAAAGTAGCCGGAAAAGATCAGATATCGGTTACGCTCAGAGAAGATATGCAGGCATTGGACGAAGTTGTTGTAGTGGGTTACGGAACTCAACGGAAAGGGAATATGACCGGAGCTATCTCGAATATCAAATCCGGAGAACTAACCGTTTCCCCGATTGCCAGTACTTCAAATGCATTGGCTGGACGTCTTCCCGGCTTGGTTGCAGTACAGTCCAGCGGACAGCCGGGTGCTGATGCTGCTGCCCTGAAAATACGTGGTTTCGGAGATGCATTAATTATTGTGGACGGGGTTGAATCCGACTTTAATAATATCGATGCCAACCAGATAGAATCTATTTCCATCCTGAAAGATGGTTCGGCTTCTATTTATGGAGCAAGAGCCGGTAACGGTGTTATTTTGGTAACAACCAAACGGGGTATAGATTCGAAACCTATGTTCTCATTGAACGTTTCCGGGACTTTCCAGGGAGTGACTAAAATTCTGAAACCGTTATCGAGTGGGCAATATGTGGAAATAAAGCGTGAATCCCATTTCAATGGCGGAGGTACTGAAGAGAATGCCCCTTATACCAAAGAGGCTATGCAAGAATATTATAAAGGTACGAATCCGCTTTATCCGAATACGGACTGGTATGATGTGTTGATGCGGAACTGGTCACCACAGCAGCAATACAATCTTTCCGTCAGAGGGGGATCTGATAAGATAAAATATTACGGGTTTATCGGTTTCATGGATCAGCAAACAATGATAAAGAAGCATGGAGGTAATTACCGCCGGTATAACCTGCAATCGAATATAGATGCAAAAATCAATAACAGTTTATCATTCCAGTTGGATGTAGTCGGTATTTTTGAAGACCAGAATACACCAGCACGTGATATGGGAGTGGGTGGATATATGTGGGAAGATTACTGGTCTACTTTGCCTATCTATCATTCCAGTTTTCCGGATCCTACTAAGATACCATTTGCCCATGGCGGCGGAATGGGTGGACTACATATCACTTCAAACAGCGAACTGTCCGGGTATTATCAAGGCCGTAATCAGAAGTTCCAGGCTACAGGGTCATTGAACTATAAGGTTTTGCAGGTAGAAGGTTTATCTGCTAAATTCTTCGCGAACTATGTATTGGATTACAAATTCGGTAAAAACTTTACCAAGCCGGTCGACTTGTACACATGGGATCCGGAGAGTGATACCTACACACTGGCCGGAGCATTCGGCGATGTTTCCCGATTAACCCATACTGTCTCAAAAAGCCATACTTTGACTCTCCAGGGAATGGTCAACTACGATCGCATATTCAATGAAAAGCACCACCTGACAGCTGCCGGTATTTTCGAATGTATCGATTATCGTACCGATAATATATCGGCCGGAAGAACAAATTTCCTTTCAACGGAGATCGATTACCTGTTTGGAGGAAGCACGATCGGTATGTATAATGACGGGGATGCCTACGAAATGGGGCGTATGAGTTTCGTCGGCAGGTTCAACTATGCTTATGACAGGAAATATCTGATCGAAACAATTATCCGTGCGGATGCTTCGGCCAAGTTTGCTAAAAGTCACAGGTGGGGTTATTTCCCCAGTGTTTCTTTAGGATGGGTGATGTCTGAAGAACGCTTCATGAAGAATATGGATGTATTGGATAATTTGAAGTTAAGAGCCAGTTATGGGCGTTCGGGTAATGATGCCGTCGGTAGTTTCCAGTATCTGACCGGTTATAACTTCAATAAATTATATATGTACGGGAGCAATATTATTAAAGGACTTGCTTCTACTGGGCTTGCCAATCCTTTCCTCACTTGGGAAACGATGGATATCTACAATGTCGGAGTCGATTTTTCTCTCTTTAACCGGAAGCTCTATGGTGTTGCAGAAGCTTTTTACCGGGATCGGAAAGATATTCCTGCCAAGCGGCAATCCTCTCTACCTTCTTCTTTTGGTGCTGTCCTACCGGAAGAAAACCTCAACAGTATCAATAACAGAGGATTCGAATTACTGTTTGGTACTTCGGGAAATGTGAAAGACTTTGTATATGATATTAGTGGCAACATATCCTGGTCGAGAGCTAAATACGGTCATTATGAAGAGCCAGAGTACACCGATCCGGATCAAATCCGTATAGAAAAGCGTTCCGGCCAGTGGGTTGATCGTGTGTTCGGATATAAATCGGACGGTTTATTTACAAGCCAGGCAGAAATCGATGCACTTGGTTTCGACCAGGATGGCAGCGGTAATAAAAATCTGAGACCTGGAGATGTCCGTCTGGTAGATACCAATGGAGATAAGGTATTAGACTGGCGCGACCAGGTCGAAATAGGGAAAGGCAGTATTCCTAACTGGATGTTCGGTGCAAACTTCAACCTGAAATATAAGGGATTCGATTTGTCTCTCTTATTCCAGGGTGCATTCGACTATTATTCGAATTTATCCCTTGAAGTGACTCGGGAAACATTCAATGAAAGGTGGACGGAAGAGAACAACGACCCTCACGCCCTTATCCCGCGTGTTGGAAGTATAGCTCCGACAGCCAATTACGCTTCCGATTATTTCTACAAAAGAGCCCGTTATATACGTTTGAAAACAGCATCTTTTGGATATAATCTGCCTAAAAGACTCATCACAGCCATGAATATAGAAAAGGCCAGGGTCTATTTATCCGGGACTAATGTCTTCACTCTTAGCAACCTGAGTAAATACGGTATAGATCCTGAAGCACCGAATATCGGGCATTATTATCCGCAGCAAAGAACGATAAGCCTGGGATTAAATGTAACATTCTAGTACTAATAACGTAAAATAATACGAAAATGAAAAGAACGATTCTATTTGCAATTATATCGGCTTGTATTCTTTCATCCTGCGATATTCTGGATAAAAAGCCGTTAGGATATATTTCAGATTCGGATGTGTGGTCCGACCCGAGTCTAATGGACAGTTATCTGGCCGAGCTATATGCCCAAACACCTGTGTTCACCAATGATGCAACAAGTACCGAATGGGATAAATACAGTGCCATCCAGGTCGGAATGTTTTATGTAAATGAACTTTCCGATGAGTGTACTTATAACTGGGGACTTCAAAACAGGGGTGACATCATCCGGTATAAAGGAGGAAACTGGACTATACGAGGTGGATTACTGGAATACTGGGAGCTGCCTTACAAGACAATCAGGAACATAAATATTTTCTTGGACAATATAAAGATGGCGAATGCCTCCGACGAATATATTAAAACCCGTGCTGCTGAAGCCCGCTTTTTAAGAGTTTTCAATTATTTTGCTATGGTAAAAAGATATGGAGGCGTCCCTCTGATTACCAAAGTGCAAGAGTTGAATGATCCGAAAGAAGAGTTGTATCCCAAGCGGAATTCAGAACAGGAAATCTATGATTTTATCTTGTCGGAAGTAGATGAAATCGTAAAAGATTTACCGGAACAAATCGAGTCGGCTGAGTTAGGTAGGATCAGTAAATATGCAGCATACGCCCTTCAATCGAGAGCTGCGCTATATGTAGGTAGTATTGCCCGCTATGGAAAGGTGCAGTTGGACGGCTTGTTGGGAATACCGGAGAATATGGCTGACAGCTATTACCAAAAGTCGTATGAGGCATCTAAAGCGATTATAAACTCAGGTATGTATACCTTGTATGACAAAGAGGCGGATAAGACGGAGAATTTTAAAAATATCTTTTTAGTGAAGGACAATCCGGAAGTAATCTTGGCGCGGAAATATAATGGTGTCTCCGATGGTGGCATTGCCTGGAAATATGATTTTGCCCAATCACCTAAACCACAGGCATGGAATGCAGGGAATAAAAATGCTCCTTACCTGGAAATGCTCGAGTCGTTTGAAAAGATAGACGGAACTCCGGGAACCATCGACAGGCAAGAGTTAACATCCGGTCTTTATTCCATAGACGAACTTTGGGGAAACCGGGATCCAAGATTTCATGCTACCTTCTATACCGAAGGAACACCTTGGAAAGGAGGTACGATAACTTTTTATAACGGACTTATAAAAGAAAATGGAGAGATTCAATCCGAAGGTTCATATAACGGAGTATTGGCACAAGGTGACCAAAGTGTAGACGGTCGTTTCGGTACAGGTTTTGGAGTTATGAAATATCTGGATCCGGATGCCAACAATATGGAAGGTATAGAAAATTCGAAAACCGACTATTTAGTGTTCCGCTATGGAGAGATCTTTTTGAATCTGGCTGAAGCTGCTTTTGAATTAGGAAAGCCTGGAGAAGCACTCGACGCGGTCAATACGATTAGAAACAGATCCGGGATGCCTTCCAAAACGAACATCGATAGGGAAGCTATTCGCGCGGAAAGAAAAGTAGAATTGGCATTTGAAGGCCACCGTTACTGGGATTTGAGAAGATGGAGACAAGCAGAAACGGTTCTGACGGGAGGAAGATCCGGTATTCGTTATTATCTGGATTATGCTACAAGAAAGTATAAAGTGGGAATAATAGAAAATGTGGAGATCTCTTTTGGCGATGGAGGAACACTTCCTTTGTTCAGGCCGCATTATTACTATTTCCCTATTACGACGACACGGACAGGGGCTAATCCGGATCTTATTGAAAACCCTGGATATAATTAATGTTGTAGTAAACACGAATATCCGGAAATAAGAAGGGAATGTAATCTGAATGACACTATGGTAATCGGATTACATTCCCTTTATTTTTATTATGCAACTTGTGCTGTTATTTCTTCACCGGCGGATAATCCAACGTATAATGTAACCCGCGGCTTTCCTTTCTTTCTATCGCCTGGCGCATGATCAGATACCCTACATTAATCATATTACGCAGTTCGCAAATATCCTTTGAAGCGACCGAGCGTTTGAACAAACTTTCCGTTTCCTCGTAAATGATATCCAGGCGATCCCATGCACGTTTCAGACGCAGGTCGGAACGGACAATGCCGACGTATGTACTCATGATCTGTCCTACTTCTTTTACACTCTGGGTGATCAATACCATTTCTTCCAGCGAAGTAGTGCCTTCATCGTTCCATTCAGGGATACTTTCCTGGTAACTTAATGAGTCGATGATATTAAGACTATGTTTAGCCGCAGCGTCGGCATAAACAACCGCTTCGATCAGCGAGTTGGAAGCCAGGCGGTTGCCGCCATGCAGACCGGTGCAGGAACATTCGCCTACGGCATACAGGCGGTCGATAGAAGAACGGGCATCCAGGTCTACCTTGATACCGCCACACAGATAATGCGCGGCAGGAGCAACCGGAATATAATCCTTGGTAATATCGATACCCAGACTCAGGCACTTTTCATAAATATTGGGGAAATGCTTCTTCGTCTCTTCCGGATCTTTATGTGTAACATCCAGATAAACATGATCGTCACCACGGGTATCCATTTCATTCTTGATGGCCCGTGCCACGATATCTCGCGGAGCCAGCGAAAGACGTTTATCGTACTTTTGCATGAACTCCTTTCCATCCAACGTACGCAAAACGCCACCATAACCACGCATCGCTTCCGTGATCAGGAAAGAAGGACGATCGCCGGGATGATACAATGCCGTCGGGTGGAATTGAACGAACTCCATGTCTTTTACAGTCCCTTTGGCACGGTAAACCATCGCGATACCATCGCCGGTAGCCACCAACGGATTGGTGGTAGTCTGGTAAACAGCTCCGACACCACCTGTCGCTATCAGGGTCACTTTCGAAAGGAATGTATCGATCCGTCCGTCCGGATCCATGATGTAAGCACCATAACATTCTATATCCGGCGTCTGGCGGGTGACAGTAACACCCAGATGGTGCTGCGTCAGTATTTCAATTGCAAAATGATTTTCAAAGACAGTGATGTTAGGATGCTTTTGGATTGCCTGTATCAGGCTGTCCTGTATCTCGGCACCCGTATTATCCTTATGGTGAAGGATGCGGAATTCGGAATGGCCGCCTTCACGATGCAGGTCGAAGTTCCCTTTTTCATCTTTATCGAAATCGACACCCCAGCTGATCAGCTCTTTGATTTGTTGAGGAGCGTTGCGCACAACCTTTTCAACAGCATCGCGATCGCTGAGCCAGTCGCCCGCAATCATTGTATCTTCAATATGTTTATCGAAGTTATCGACGATCAGGTTTGTCACAGAGGCGATACCCCCTTGTGCGAAATATGTGTTAGCTTCTTCCAGATTAGTTTTGCATACCAGGGCAACTTTCCCTTTACTGGCTACTTTAAGTGCGAAACTCATTCCTGCAATACCGGAACCTATCACTAAGAAATCGAATCTTTGTACCATAAGACATTACTGTTTAGACCGCCAAAGTTAGGAATTAACTTTTATGGTTGTACCTTTAGAAGCCCCCTTTCCTTATAAATAAGGCTGAAATAGATATTCTTTTGCTATTTTTAAAGGAATAGCCCTGAACATTCGGGGGCTTCCCCTGTTCTAACATGGCATTGGATATCCGGCTTATTATTAATACTTAAACGTTTTGAAATATGAAATCTAAAGTTTTACTGTTAGCTTTAGCCTCTATGTTGGCAGGCGGGGCTATGGCACAGGATTGTACATTCTTTTTCCCTACGACAAAAGGTACTAAACTGGTGAAAAAGAGTTATGATGGCAAAGGTAACCTGTCAGGTGTGATGACTTATGTAGTGGATGAGGTGGAAAACAAACAAGGCGGACTGGAAGTCGAAGCCGATTACGTGTTCGTCAATAATAGCGGAACGGTTATCGATAAAGGCGAGCTGGAAGCTTTTTGCCAGGATGGTGAATTCTTTATGGATATGAAAGAGGTTCTGTCCAACCCGTCCTTTGTTACAACGACGAATACCGCAGTGGCTGCAACTGATGCCGTGATCAATTACCCGAGCGTAGCACAGGGAGCTTCTTCGGATGATGTCTATTTCGACGATGCAGTGATCAACATTTATTCAAAGAAGAATCGTAAAGACAGAAAGAATATCTCGATTTACGACCGCGAATATGTGAAAACGGAAGAGATTACCACTCCGGCAGGAACATTCGATTGTACGAAGGTAAAGTTTAAAATCAAATCACGTTCCCCGAAAGAAACAATCGAAGGTTACGGATACGAATGGTATGCTCCTAACATTGGAGTTGTCCGTACAGAACAATATGACAATAATAATGTATTGCAATCTTATTCCGTACTCGAAGAAGTAAAATAAGAGGAGTTCCCGTATTCGGCCCCTGAGTGCCCCGCAGTTTCTTCCGTAGGAAACTCCGGTTTCCCTAGGAGGAAATTACAGTTCCCTATGCGGGAAACTCCAGTTTCCTAAAGTAGAAACTACGAGGAAACTGTAATCGACTGACAATTATCGTTATATCCTTTTTATGGGAATAAGGGGATTCAAGTAAAATATATTCCTTTTTGGAATTGTTTGACCGGTTTAAGTGGATACGCTGTTGCTGTGAAGCGGCGGCGTATTTTCTTTTATAATCAGACCATAAAAATAACGGAATGAACTTGATTATAAGGATAAAAATGCTTAATATTGCTTATTACTAACTTTAATACGTAAAGTTATGGAAAAGAAAGCATTTAGAAAACGGATGATAACTCCGAAACATCTCTCGATTGCCGTTTGCCTGTTGATCATTTTCGGGTTATTCTATTTGAATGATGTGTCCTGGTTTATCTATGTTGCAGTTGTAGCGATCGCTTGCGTTGCCTTCCAGCCATACAGAATAGACAGTAAATACCTGACACAAGGAAATTTTGTGGCCATCCCTGTTGAAGCAATCGATAAAGTCTTTGTAAAAGAGTCGGGTAGCGTGGTAGTATATTATAGTAAACCTTATAAAGACGAAGAATATACGAACACGGTTCATCCGGTCGATACCGAAGGTTTTGTGGCGGCTTTACAACAAGTAAATGAAGAAATGACTATCTTGCGCGAAAATTCGTAAAATGGATAGAGTCTTTAAATCTAAGATCGGTTGGTGGTATCATTTGCTGATCATTGTGCTGGCAGTTTTGTGTGTGGTATCCGTATTGCACCAGAATGTAGCGGCTATTGTTATTTCGTTGGTCGCCAGTGCATTGACATTGCATGTGTTTTTCAATACCTATTATGTGGTTACGACAGACGGCATGCTGTTGCTCCGTTGCGGTTTCTTTCCTAAAAAGGAGATCGCCATTGCCGATATAGAGGCGCTGCAACCTTCTATCCTTCCGGTTTTCAGTTATTCTTTATCATTGGATAGAATCGTTATCTGGAAGAACGGACAGATGTGGATGCTGATATCTCCCCAGAATGAGAAAGAATTTGTCAAGCTGCTGAAGAAGTTTAATCCGGATATCGAGATTAGGAGTAATGCCGGGTTGTTATAACAAGAAAATAGAATCACAATATAAAACTTAATTAAATCTGATAACATGAAATACGATGTTGCTATAATCGGTGGGGGACCTGCCGGTTATACTGCGGCCGAAAGAGCGGCTGCCGGTGGACTTTCTACCATACTTTTCGAGAAAAACGCATTAGGCGGTGTCTGCCTCAATGAAGGATGTGTTCCAACAAAAACATTGCTTTATTCGGCCAAAGTGTATGATACCATTAAACATGCACAGAAATATGCCGTCAAAGCGGAGAATCCGACATTTGATTTTCCTAAGATCATTGCCCGTAAGAATAAAGTGGTAAAGAAACTTACCGCCGGTATCCGTATGAAGATGACGGAACATGGAGTGGTTGTAGTCAACGGTGAAGCTGAGATAAAAGGGCGTGCCGCTGATGGAACCATAACTATTGCCTGTGGTGAAGAAACCTATGAAGCAGTCAACCTGTTGCTGTGTACCGGTTCTGAAACCGTGATCCCGCCGATCCCCGGTCTGGCAGAGACAGAATACTGGACGAGCCGTGAAGCCTTGCAGACAAAAGAACTTCCCGCCTCTCTCGTGATTATCGGTGGAGGAGTGATCGGTATGGAATTTGCCTCTTTCTTCAATAGCATGGGAACGGAAGTACATGTGGTGGAAATGCTGGATAAGATATTAGGCCCGATGGATAAGGAACTATCCGAAATGCTTCAGGCTGAATATGCCAAAAGAGGCATCAAGTTCTACCTGGGTCATAAGGTGACAGCAGTTCACGGTGGTGAAGTCACTGTTGAGAAAGAGGACGAAAGCTTTGTTATCAGTGGAGAGAAAGTGCTGTTGAGTGTAGGCCGGCGTCCGGTGACCAAAGGTTTCGGCCTGGAAACTTTAGGCGTTGAACCTTTCCGGAACGGTATAAAAGTGAACCAATATATGCAGACTTCTCTGCCCAATGTATATGCCTGCGGCGACATCACGGCCTTCTCTTTACTTGCTCATACAGCTGTTAGTGAGGCTGAAGTAGCGGTGAAACATATCTTGGGAAAAGCCGGCGACGGAATGAGCTATAAAGCAATACCGGGTGTTGTATATACAAATCCCGAAATTGCCGGTGTTGGTAAAACGGAAGAAGAACTTCAGGCGGAAGGTATTCCTTATACGGTAAAGAAATTACCGATGGCTTTCTCCGGTCGTTTTGTGGCAGAGAATGAACAGGGAAACGGAGTCTGTAAATTGATCCTGGCCGAAGATGAAACAGTGATCGGTGCCCATCTGCTGGGCAATCCGGCTTCTGAACTGATCGTTATTGCAGGTCTTGCAATAGAAAAAGGCATGAAAGCCGACGAACTGCGGTCGATCGTTTTCCCACATCCTACCGTTGGGGAGATTATTAAAGAAGCATTGTTCGTTTAATTACTTGGTTTAAATAGTTTCACCCTAATGAAACAACTGTTTCACCTAGGAGAAACAAGTGTTTCATTAGGGTGAAACTATAATCAGCAAAGCATTCGGATTTCCTGTTTTGCTGATTTTTTGTTCTGCCTTATATTATTCCCTATCTTTGCAGAGCTAAATTGCAATGCATGAATATGTTTGAAGGATATGTGGGAATTCGTTTGTGGGACGGACAGTTGGTGGATGATGTGATCTTCTCATTGCTGCTATCCTTGCTGGTTGCTTTTGCTATTATATTCCGGGCTAATTATCAGCATTTTATAAAGATGCTGAAGGATGTCTTGTATTTAAAGGAACGGCAGAATCTGTTTGACGAAACAGTAGGGAAAAGTGAAACTTTCTTCCGCCATTTTATGATATTTCAGGCGCTTTTTCTGTGTAGCATAGCTCTGTTTACGATTGCCCGTACAAGAGGTATAGCCAGCCATTTAGGAGAGAAAGAAGTCCTTTTTACAATTGTTTTTATTTTTTGTGTGCTGTTCTTGTTCTTCCAGTTTAAGCAATTTTGTTATTCGCTGTTGGGATTTATTTTTGCTTCTCCTGAAAAATACAGATTTTGGAAGAAAAGTTATAATGCAACAATGGGTAGTTGGGGCATTTTATTATATATTCCTGTCCTTTGGTTATTGTTTGTAGGAAGTAAAACAGTAGCACCCGTTATATTGTTTTGTATTTTCTATTTTTTGTGTCGTTTTGTAATAATTTATAAGACAATACGGATATTTCACAAGAATAATGCAGGTTTATTATATATTAGTTTGTACCTTTGCACCCAAGAAATTTTACCTCTTATATTTTTGTATGAAGGTATGATTTTTTTGTATAACTTTATCGAGACGAGTACTCTATGGCATTGAACATCAAAAAGTTGTTGGTATCGCAACCGAAGCCTGCATCCGAGAAGTCACCGTATTTCGACATAGCAGAGAAATACGGGGTTGAAATCGACTTCCGTCCTTTTATCAAAGTAGAAGCTCTTTCATCTAAAGAGTTCAGACAGCAGAGAATTTCTATTCTGGACTATTCGGCGGTAATTTTTACTGCCCGTACAGCTATTGACCACTTTTTTCATTTATGTGAAGAACTACGTGTCACCATTCCGGAAACAATGAAATATTTCTGTATGACGGAAGCTATTGCAGTTTATCTTCAGAAGTATATCGTGTATAGAAAACGTAAGATATTTTTCGGTCAGACCGGGAAGCCTGAAGATTTGGTTACCGTTATTGCAAAGCATGCGAAAGAAAAATATCTTGTGCCTGTATCAGACGTGCATAAAGAAGATCTGACCGCTATGCTGGATGCAAAGAAGATTAACTATACAAAAGCTATTATGTATAGAACAGTAAGTAACGAATTTGCAAAAGATGAGAAGTTCGATTACGATATGCTGGTATTCTTCAGTCCTTCAGGTATTTCTTCTTTATTGAAGAACTTCCCCGATTTTAAACAGGAAGATATAAAGATCGGTTGTTTTGGCCCTACTACAGCGAAAGCAGTAAAGGATGCCGGCCTCAGGCTGGATGTGGAAGCACCTACTCCCGAAGCTCCCTCAATGACGGCTGCTTTGGATTTATATCTGAAGAAAGAGTTGGGTGGAAATAAAAAGAATGGAAAATAAAAGGTATACCCTTTCTAAAGAAGAGCGCCTGTCGTGGAAACGTTACATTGACCTGTTGTTTGAAAAAGGACAATCGTTTGTGGCGTTTCCACTGCGGGTCGTTTATTTATCGTTGGAAGAAGAGATGGCTGCTCCTGTCTCTATCCTGATCAGCGTTCCCAAGAAAAAATTCAAACGTGCCGTTAAACGAAACCTGATTAAGCGTCAGGTACGTGAAGCCTACCGGGTACGTAAATATGATCTGATCGATCCGTTGACAGAAAAAAATAAGCGAATGCTCGTTGCCTTCCTGTATCTGGACAAAGAAATACATCCTTTTACCGATATGGAGAAAGCAATGACGAAAGCAATCAAAATATTGCGTGACAAGGAATAATGAAGAAATTCTTTACTACACTCCTTCTGTTGCCGGTCTATTTCTATAAATATTGTATCTCTCCCATGACACCGGCTTCGTGCAGGTATACGCCTACTTGTTCCGAATATGCTGTGCAAGCCCTGAAGAAATATGGCCCGATCAAAGGGCTTTACCTCGCTGTCAAACGATTGCTCCGATGCCATCCCTGGGGTGGAAGCGGGTATGATCCGGTGCCGTAAATATGATTTACTACGATATACATACTCATCAACCCTCGGTTCATCCGGAGGATATCGCAATCGTAAATACGATTATAAGGGAGGAATGTGATTTATCCATGCCTGCTCAATGGTGCTCTGCCGGTATTCATCCGTGGTATATATATAATGTAGATAAGCAGATTTCCTGTCTTGAATCGGTTGCTTCTTCCTCTGCTATTGTCGCTATTGGTGAAGCCGGACTTGACAAGCTGGTGAAAACACCTTTAGATATTCAGAAGAATGTTTTTTTAAGGCAAGCCGTATTGGCTGAAAAGTTGAATAAACCACTTATTATTCATTGTGTAAAATCCTGGGGAGAACTTATTGCTGTCAGAAAAATAGTGAAACCTCATATCCCCTGGATCATTCACGGCTTTCGTGGTAACGGAGAACTCGCACAGCAATTGATTTTACAAGGTTTTTATCTGTCTTTTGGAGAACATTTTCAGATATCGTCTTTACGTAGAGCTTGGCCGGAACGTTTGTTGATTGAAACAGATGAATCGTCCTGTTCCATACAAGATATTTACCAACGTCTTGCTTCAGGTCTCCAAATCTCTGTTAATGAGTTGGGTAATCAGGTTAATCAAACGGTAGGCCGTTTGTTTCCGACCATATGATAAAGCTTTCTAAGTTGAATAAATGTTATGCTTTTGTTCACTTTATGATTTGTGTGTCTACATAAAGTCGTATCTTTGTCCGCATTAAGTATATAATAATGAATAATTAAAACGATGAATTTTGTTGAAGAATTAAGATGGAGGGGCATGATTCATGATATGATGCCCGGAACAGAAGAGCAGTTACAGAAAGAAATGACTTCTGCTTACGTTGGCATTGACCCGACGGCCGATTCATTACATATCGGACACCTTGTTAGTGTAATGATGCTGAAGCATTTGCAGCGTGCCGGACACCGTCCTATCGCTCTGGTCGGTGGTGCCACCGGTATGATCGGAGACCCTTCAATGAAGTCGGCAGAACGTAATCTGCTTGATGAAGCAACGCTTCGTCACAATCAGGACAGCATCAAAAAGCAGTTGTCGAAGTTCCTGGATTTCGATTCAGACGCTCCTAATGCAGCCAAGTTGGTAAACAACTACGACTGGATGAAGGATTATTCGTTCCTGAACTTTATCCGTGATATCGGTAAACACCTGACAGTTAATTATATGATGGCTAAGGACTCTGTAAAGAAACGTCTTAGCTCCGAATCGAGTGTAGGCATGTCCTTCACTGAATTTTCTTACCAGTTGTTGCAAGGATACGATTACCTGTTCTTGTATCAGAATGAAGGTTGTCGCCTTCAGATGGGTGGTTCCGACCAATGGGGTAACATTACTACCGGTACTGAACTGATCCGCCGTAAAACAGGTGGTGAAGCATTCGCTCTTACTTGTCCGCTGATCACAAAAGCAGACGGAGGTAAATTCGGTAAAACAGAATCAGGGAATGTTTGGCTGGATCGCCGTTATACATCTCCTTATAAATTCTACCAGTTCTGGTTGAATGTAAGCGATGCCGATGCTGCCCGTTATATTAAGATCTTTACAGACTTGAGTCAGGAAGAGATTGCGACACTGGAAGAAGAACAAGCAGCAGCAGCTCACCTTCGTCCGTTGCAGAAACGTCTGGCAAAAGAAATCACTGTAATGGTTCACTCTTTGGAAGACTATGAGGCAGCTGTTGAAGCTTCTAATATCTTGTTTGGTAACTCTACCCACGAATCTTTGATGAAGTTGGATGAAGATACACTATTGGCTGTATTTGAAGGTGTTCCGCAGTTTGAGGTAAATCGCGATGAACTGAGTGCCGGTGTGAAGGCTATCGACCTGCTTACAGAGAAGGCGCCCGTTTTCGCGTCGAAAGGTGAAATGCGTAAATTGGTGCAGAGTGGCGGTATCAGTATAAACAAAGATAAACTGGCTGATGCAGAAACTGTTATTGACTGTTCTTCTCTGTTGAATGAAAAATATATGCTGGTTCAAAGAGGTAAAAAGAACTACTACCTTCTGCTTGCAAAATAAGAAAATTGCAAAAAACGCTTGCAGGGTAAGATTTTATTCTTACCTTTGCATCGCTTTAGATAAAGCGCCGGATTGTCTCATGGTGTAATGGTAGCACTACAGTTTTTGG
>ULWH01012332.1_pt1 | contig 49620 bp, 38 predicted proteins | sample 1960201 | NCBI WGS metagenome assembly ULWH01 (sample SAMEA4835808, study PRJEB28245) | human gut metagenome | biome: gut microbiome; material: fecal sample | place: Denmark | collected 2008
CTCCAATAATAGGTGTATTCAGACCTTCGGGATGGGCGGCATGCACACGCAGCTGATGGGTTCGTCCGGTAAGCGGGTAAAATGCGATACGTGTATGATCCGGCTTGCGTTCGAGTACCCGGTAGTTGGTCAAAGCCGGCTTTCCGTATTCTTTATGTACTATTTGACGGGGGCGGTCTGTCGGATCGGGACATAGCGGCAAGTCGATGGTGCCTTCATCTGAGAGGACTGAACCGTCGAGCAGGGCAATATACCGTTTCTTTACTGTCCGGTTTTTGAATTGAGCCTGTAAGTTCTGATGAATGGTCTTTGTCTTGGCCACAAGGAGCAAGCCGGATGTAGCCATATCCAACCGATGCACGATCATGGGGCCGGTTGCGTCCGGGTAACGGGCGGCCAGTCGTTGGTAGACAGAGTCGAGATCCATCTTCCCCGGAACAGAGAGCATTCCGGCCGGCTTGTTGATCACCAACAGGTATTCGTCTTCCAGTAAGATTTCCAGTTCAGTATCACTGTGGATATTCTTGGAGAGCGGGTTGGACTCTACATCCAGTCCCTGCAACATGTGCTTCAGTATCGGTTCACACTTTCCTTTGCATGCAGGGTAGTAATAGCCATGTCGACGGATCTCTGTTTTCGGGGAATTTCCCCACCAGAACTCTGCCATCGCTATTGGTTTCAGGTGATGCAGGTAAGCATATTGTAATAGCTTGGGAGCTGCGCATTCTCCTGCACCGGCAGGTGGAACCTTTTGTTCCGTTTCACTGAATATATCACATAGATCTCTGATTTCTTCCTGGGCATTCAATATACGGAACTGTTCGAAAAGCTGTTGTTGTAAAGTGGCGGAACGGTTTTTGCGTTCTGTTTTCAATTTCTCTATAACAGACTCGAACGCTTTTACTTTAGATTGTAAAGCTTCGATCCGGTCGTTCCATTGTTGCTTTAACCGCTTCAGTTCCGCTTTCTGAAATTGGCTTTCGCGGATCATGTTCGCTAATTCGACTTCACCGGGATTGGTTTGCCGCTTACTTTCACGATCCTTTTGTGCCACTTTCAGTTGTTCTTTCGCTTCGTTTACGGACTGTTCTGCCTGCCGGATTGTTTCCGTCAAATTGTTTTTGCAGTCCGTGTATTCCTTATCCGCCTGAAGTTGTTTGATCCGGGCATTGATGGCAGATATCCGGTCTTCTTCGATACGAAAGAAACCCTGTGGTTGTTGCAGGTCATAGATCGGTGGAACGAAATAGCTGTGCAGGTTCTTTCCGGCCAGAATGCCGGAGAAGGCGGCCAGGAAACCAAGTTCGCCTGTTTCGGTCTGTACGGTCAGAACACCGAACATTTTTCCCTGTTCCAAATCATTCTCCCAATCCTTCCTGGACAAAAGATAAGCCTGCACTTCCTCTGCTGCAATTACAGAGAGGGGGTGAGGGGTATAATGGAATGGATAAGTGAATTGTTCCGGCAGGGGAATATGTGAAACTGAACGACCGAAAGAATGAAACTTATTCATTTTATCTGCGTGATCCTGCAAACATTTTACGAACTTTATCCTGACTTGACAGGAAATCGAGCGAATCGACAATATCTTCATAGTTTTCCCTGTCGGCTATCCGGGGAGCTACAATATCCAATACTTTCAGTTTGTCATCGTCGAATGTATAGATAGACATCAACCGTATGCATTGCTGGCAGGAGAAATAGCGGTTGCCGACTCCGATACTTAACAATTCCAGTTGGTCGTCCTTGAAAGGCTTCGATTTGACTCTGTTATAGAGTTGCTGGAAGTCGTTGTTGCTGATCACTCTGCCGGGACGTACATGATTATTGTGAGGAGGCAATGGCCTGTCGTACTCGATCTCATTCGGTGGGTAAACGGCTACGGGAGGAACCGGAGTCTGGGGAGCATTATCTCCGTTGAACGAGTCCATGTTTGTCACCCTGTCATCCAGGAAATCAACTAAAATCACTGTCCGGGTTCCATAGAGAGGATCCACCTTGATAAACTCCCATTGTTCATATTCATGGTCGAAACGGCGGAAGTCCGGATTACCAAGTAAATTGGTTATCTCTCTCTTACTCATCCCTTTTTCTATTTTCAGGATGGCGTCTCTGGTCGTTTTGTAACTACCGCAACTACTAAAGAAAAAAGTTCCGATGAGCAGGGATAACGCTATTATTGCCTTCACTTTCATATTCTTTTTGTTTTATTTGGTGATAAGGTACTTTTTATTCGGGGATAAAGATAATCAATTCAATATATTCTTTTCGATATACCTACACCAATTGTGATGTTTTCCCCATTGATCGATCCGTTTTCTTCCTGACAGAGGAACAAACACATACGGGCAATGTCTTCCCCGAATGCCGGTGTTTGACCTGTAGTGATTGAATTGACTGTTATCTGCCATTCTTCCAGTGAAGCGGCAAGGGCGGATGTCAGCGAGAGGAGGCCTCCGGTTGTGACACTATTTGCCGATAGATTTATTATTCTTCCGTAAGGGTTTACTTCGCTTTGCGACCGGCGGTGAAGAGCGAGCAGGCGTGATGTGACGAAGGTCGATAGCAGATTAGCAGAAAGGTTTTGCTCGAAATCTTCTATGCTGGTTTCTATGATTGGAGTCACTTTGCTGTCACTTGTATTATTGACCAGTATATCCAGGTCACCCCAATCTTCCAGCATGTGTTGCAGGCAATTTCCCAAAGATACCTTGTCGTTGATATTTGCGTGATAAAAGGTTGTGCCGGTCTTCTCGGCCAAGAGCTTTCCTGCCTCTTCATCCATACCGCCGAATGCAACCCGGTGACCAGCCATGCGGAATGCTTTCACAATCACTCTGCCGAGATCTCCGGTTCCTTCCGTAACAAAAACTCTTCTGGTTTTATGGAGTGTATTTGCCTTTTTCTTACCGTAGCCGGTTGTTGTCCCGGCATTTTTTCTGGATCGGTATTCCTCATATTTCTTTTCCAGGTAGTTGTCTGCCATGATCTACTTACTTTTATAATATGTATGGCAAAGATACGTTTTTTATTTCTGAACCGATAAATCATTATCTTTGCAATAGGATGGATCTATTAATTTAAAAGAGAATATTATGCTTGCATATACATATAAAGAACACGGAAAATTCGAATTACAGGAGAAGCCGAAGCCCGAAATCCTGGATTCACGGGACGCGATCGTACGTGTGACGCTTGGCAGTATCTGTACCAGTGACCTTCATATCAAACACGGTAGTGTACCACGTGCTGTGCCGGGAATAACGGTAGGGCATGAGATGGTTGGTATTGTGGAAGAGGTCGGTTCTGATGTCACTTCAGTTAAGCCTGGTGACAGGGTGACTGTGAATGTCGAAACATTTTGTGGGGAGTGCTTCTTTTGTCAGAAGGGTTATGTCAACAATTGTATTGACCCTAATGGAGGTTGGGCTTTAGGATGCCGGATCGATGGTGGGCAGGCGGAATATGTTCGGGTTCCTTATGCTGATAGGGGCTTGAACCGCATTCCTGATACCGTTAGTGATGAGCAGGCTTTGTTTGTCGGTGATGTACTTGCAACAGGTTTTTGGGCTGCACGCATCTCGGAAATTTCGGAGGATGACACTGTCCTTATTATTGGTGCCGGCCCTACCGGAATCTGTACTTTGCTTTGTGTGATGCTGAAGAAGCCAAAACGCATCATTGTCTGTGAGAAGTCGCCTGAAAGAATCCGGTTTGTCCGTGAGCGTTATCCTGAGGTTTTGATAACGGAGCCGGAAAACAGCAAAGAGTTCGTATTAAATAACAGCGATCATGGTGGAGCGGATGTTGTATTGGAAGTCGCGGGGAGTGCGGATACTTTTCGTTTGGCGTGGGAATGTGCCCGTCCTAATGCCATCGTCACTATCGTAGCTCTTTATGATAAACCTCAGCTCCTTCCTTTACCTGATATGTATGGCAAGAACCTGACTTTTAAAACAGGTGGAGTAGATGGTTGCGATTGTGCCGAGATTCTCAGCCTGATAGAAGAAGGTAAGATAGATACTACTCCTCTTATCACACATCGGTTTCCGCTGAATAAGATAGAGGAGGGGTATCGTATCTTTGAGAATCGATTGGATGGGGTTGTTAAGGTGGCGGTATGTGAGCAGGTGTGAATTCTCACTCTGCTTCCTCTTCCAATGCCTCTATCAAAAAACTGACGGGGCGGAAGCCATCATTGCATGAAATCATAGCTGACTTCTCATTTTTCATCCATCCATTATAAAGATTACTGCCTCCATGCGCCAAAGTCATAACAAAGGGAGACATGCTTTCCCACGCGCTATTACACATATCTTCAGGCTTCTTCCAACCGTTAGCAATAAAAACTTGCCCTTCCTTCATATCGCAAGCATGTTCCATCAGATTCTCATATTTCTCCATTAAATCTTGATAGCAAGCCATTCTTATAACGGTGATCTTACATTTTTTCATAACTTTTATTTATGTATTCTGCTGGTAGTATAACTATTTACTTACCGATGCAAAACCGCTCAAAAATATTCCCTAAAATCTCGTCATTACTGATCTGTCCCGTGATTTCGCCTAAATAATGCATGCACTCCCTGATATCCTGGCTTAGGAAATCGCCGGAGATATTCAGGGTGAGACCGTTTATCACACGCAGTATCGCTTCATGGGCCTTGGTCAGGGCTTCGTAATGGCGGATGTTTGTGACGATGACATCATTTTGCGAGAGCTCCGGTAAGGCGGCAGCCTGGATAAGGTGCTGCTTGAGGACTTCGGTATTTGCTTGCTGTTTGGCTGAAATATACAGGCGGTCGGCAGGTATCGTATTCAGTAACTGTTGCTTGGCTTCCAGTTCAGCAGGTGAGAGCAGGTCGGATTTGTTGAAAACAAGAATGACCTTTTTGTCTTCAGCTTTCGGGATGATTACTTTAGCCAGTTCTTCAATCTGTTCCGCAGGAGTGTTCAGGTCGATTACCCAAAGGACGATGGAGGCCTGGCTCAACTTTTGGAATGTACGTTCAATGCCGAGGCTCTCAATGGTGTCGTTGGTTTCACGGATACCGGCCGTATCGATAAATCGGAAGGTCACTCCCGAAAGATTGATCGTGTCTTCTATTACGTCACGTGTTGTACCGTGTATGTCGGAGACGATAGCCCGCTCTTCGCCAACGAGTAGGTTAAGAAGTGTCGATTTGCCGGCATTTGTCTCTCCGATAATAGCGACAGGGATGCCGTTTTTGATGGCGTTCCCGACACTGAATGAATCAGCCAGTTTACGGATCAGTTGTTCGATGCCGGTAGCCAGTTGCTTCAGGTTGTTGCGGTTGGCAAACTCCACATCCTCTTCGCTGAAATCAAGCTCCAATTCGATGAGGGAGGTGAAGTCGAGAAGCTGACTGCGTAGTTTGGTCAGTTCGTTACTGAAACCTCCGCGCATCTGGTTGATGGCCAGTTTATGCATTCCGGCAGATGTGGATGCGATCAGGTCGGCTACAGCTTCCGCCTGGCTCAGATCCATTTTCCCGTTCAGGAAAGCCCGTTGCGTATATTCACCGGGAAGAGCAGAGCGGCATCCCTTTTCTATCAGTAATTGAAGGATCTGTTGCTGGATATAAACCGAACCGTGGCAAGTGATCTCGACGGTGTCTTCTCCTGTAAACGAATGAGGGGCGCGGAAGAGGGCGACAAGTACATCGTCGATCAACTCTTCCCCGCGACGGATACTACCGTAGCGTAAGGTATAAGCTTTCTGGCTCTGAAGATTCTTTCCTTCGACTTTGGGAACGAAGATCGTGTCACAAATTCTTATGGCGTCAGTGCCGGATACACGGATCACAGCTACTCCTCCGGCTCCGGGGGCTGTCGATACGGCACAGATAGTATCCTGATTGATCATAAAATTATATATCCTTATATGGTTATTAGTTCATATTCCTGAGTTCCGATTCCAATTTTTTCAGCATGTTCCAGTCCGGCCTGCCAGTTGGTTTCCGGGTGCATGATATGGAATTTGTCACAACCTTCCAAGTGATCATGATGAGGTGTTTCTGAAAGACGGTTGCCTGTTTCCAGGATCGGGGCTTTGATGACTATATCGGCACAAGCCTTGTCCAAAGCAACCGGATCGAGTGAAGCTGCAATACCCAGATCCGGGACGATGGCCGCATCATTATGATTCCAACAATCACATTCGGGAGATACATTCATAATGAAACTGATATGGAAATGAGGCTTGTCCTGCAATACGGCTTGTGAGTATTCTGCTATTTTACAATTTAAGTTTACCGAAGTATCCCATGAACCGAGTACGGCACCGTCATATTGACAAAGAGCCACACATTGTCCGCAACCGACGCATTTGTCATAATCGATTACTGCTTTCCTGTTTTCATCCAGGTGGATAGCTTCGTGGCGGCAATGTTTTACACAGATATTACAACCTTTACACATTTCCAGATCGATACGGGGTTGGGAGGCTCCGTGCAGTTCCAGCTTGCCCGCAACACTGGCACATCCCATTCCCAGGTTTTTAAGTGCACCTCCAAACCCGGTCTGTTCATGTCCTTTGAAGTGATTCATACTGATAATAATATCAGCGTCGGCAATAGCCGATCCGATCTTAGGAGCTTTGCAATATTCACCGTTTATTTCTATTTCACGGCATTCTGTTCCTTTCAGTCCGTCTGCGATGATTACATCACATTTGGCTGAAATAGGATTGAAACCATTTTCCATAGCACTTTCCAAATGATCCACGGCATTAGCACGCCGGCCCGAATACAATGTATTACAGTCCGTAAGAAAAGGTTTTGCCCCCAATGAGCGGAGCAAGGTTGCCATACGGGCAGCATAATTGGGGCGAATGTAAGCCAGATTGCCCGGTTCTCCGAAATGGATCTTGATAGCCACGAACTGGTTCTGAAAATCAATATTTGTAATGCCGGCACGTTTTACAAGCCGTTCCATTTTATCCAGCAGGTTACTGGAGGGAGTCGTACGAAGATTCGTAAAGTAAACTTTCGATTTGTCCATTCTCTTATTGGTTTTATCATGCAAATGTACATGATTATCTCCATTCAACGAGTCCTTGAAAACATTATGTTTAAAAAAAATGTTTTTTATAAAGAACATTTTCTTACTATATCCGGTCTTCGTTTTTGGCATAATGTATTACATTTGTAACAAATAGTTTAGTTTATGGACATATACCAATTAAACCATCAGCAATTACTGAAGGGGATAAGATGCAATTTTCAGCGATATCTTTATAAGCAGATACAGTGGGATGATCGTCTGATTGGAATTTTTGGCTCACAGGGAGTAGGTAAAACAACATTATTGCTGCAACGGATCAAGCAGGTTTTCGATGATTCAGATAAGGCGTTATATTTAAATCTGGACAGTATTCTCTTCCAAAGGGAAAAGATGATCAATGTGGCCCTTCAGTTCCATAAGGCGGGGGGAACCCATCTTTTTATGGATGGTGTACATCGTTATCCGAATTGGCTCAGTGAAATGAAGAAATTGCAGGAGCGTTGCCCGAATCTGCATATCGTGTTTGCCGCGTCATCCTTACTTCCTATTTCGAAAGTGACGAAAGGATTGAAGGATGCATCCTGCTATACGTTGAATACGATGTCGTTCCGCGAGTATCTTTCCTATGAGTGTCTTTTGGATCTTTCTCCTATCCCGTTGGATGATCTATTGGAAAATCATGTAGAGATATCAAGGAATGTGAACGATCAGATTGTTGTTGCACCAGTGTTTCGTAATTATCTTGAACATGGTTGTTATCCGTTTTACTGGGATGACCCCGATGCCTATCCGTTCCTGTTGCAGGATCGGGTGAGGGATGCGATCGAAGTAGATGTACCGGCCGTTTATCCGATTGAGTATGCGGAGCTGAAAGATATTAAAAGAATGATGATGATGATATCCGACCTGGTACCGAATGTACCTCGTTTGGCTGATATGGCGGCTAAATTGAAGTTGGATGATACAGAGTCGAAGAAATATTTTGAATATCTGAAGGATGCGGTATGTATACGGCATTATCAGGCAACGGGAGGGGCGGTGCAGGATCGCCTCCAGAAAACTTATCTGGGAAATACAAATCTTTTGATCGCTTTTGAGGAAGGTTTGAACGATCGTGTGATACTGGGTGAGACATTCTTTGTCGATCAATTGTCTAACTTTGCATCCGTCCGTTTGCTTAATAACAATGACTTTTTCATAAATGATAAATACATATTCATGGTAGGCGATCCTTTGATGGATTACGAGCGGGTCAAAGACGTAGAGAATGCCTTTGCTGCTATCTATGGTCAACCTAAGAGTCAGAACAATAAGTTGCCGATCTGGTTGCTGGGACTTTGTTATTGATACGTTATAAAAAATAGATATGATAGATATAATGAAGAACAGGAGAACTATCCGCAAATATACGACACAGGATATCTCCGAACCGTTGTTGAATGAACTGCTGGAAGTGGCTGCCCGTGCATCCAATACCGGAAATATGCAGTTGTACAGTGTGGTCGTTACCCGTGACCAGGCAAATAAGGAGAAGCTGGCTCCGGCACATTTCAACCAGCCGATGATTACGACAGCTCCGGTCGTCCTGACTTTCTGTGCTGATGCCAACCGTTTTGTGAAATGGGCCGAACAACGCAATGCCGAAGCGGGCTTCGACAATCTGCAAACTTTTATTGCGGCAACGATCGATGCGATGCTATTCGCCCAGAGTTTCTGTGATGCGGCAGAAGAGAGAGGTTTAGGTATCTGTTACTTGGGTACGACTGCTTATAATGCAGATAAGATTATTGATGCTTTGTCATTGCCCCGTCTGGTCGTTCCCATCGTAACGGTAACTGTCGGTTATCCGGCTCAACCGCTGCCGGAACAGGTAGAACGTTTGCCGTTGGCTGCTGTTGTCCATCAGGAGACATATATGGATTATACGCCGGCTTCGATAGATGAATTGTATTGTGCAAAGGAAGCTTTGGAAGTCAATAAGCAGTTTGTGAAGGAAAATAATAAGGAAACGCTGGCACAAGTGTTTACCGATATTCGTTATACAAAGAAGAATAATGAATATTTCTCGGAAGTCCTACTGAAAGTATTAAAGGATCAGGGATTTATGTAATAAGATACATAAGTAAAAAGAAACGCCTCTTGCAGACCGGATAAGTCTTTTGCAAGAGGCGTTTTGTTTTATAGGTTTTCGCTACTGAGTATCTGTACTTCATAATGCATGAAAAGTCCGCTTTCTATAACGCCTGTTATAGACTTGATCGCATTTTCCAAGTTGTCGGGGATATTATCAAACCAGACATCCAGGATAAGATTTCCGTTTTCAGTGATGATAGGGCCGTCTTTCCCCTGTGCCATCCGGAGTTTCATTTCTTTTGGGGTGAGGGATTCGAGTGCCTGTGCGGCATGCGTCAGGGCATCCGGGTATATTTCAACCGGAACGGGAAAACGGGAACCCAGTTTGGAGACCATCTTTGATGGATCGGCAATAATATAAGTCCGCGGACTGGAACTTATGAGTAGCTTCTCTTTAAACATAGCCCCGCCACGCCCTTTTATCATATTATGATTAGAGTCTATTTCGTCCGCACCGTCGAATGTCCAGTCCGGCTTATGTTCCAACAGGCTCGTGAGGGGAACACCCAGTTGGGCGCAGGCCATTTTTATTTCCTGCGAAGTAGGAATCGCACGGATATGAAGCTGCTCCATCCGGATACGTTCGGCGATCTTCTGCAGGGCCAGATAAGCCGTAGAGCCTGAACCGACACCTATTATATCCCCGTCCTTTACCATCGAAGCTATCTTAACGGCAACTTTCAGCTTTTCCTCTTTATTGGAAATAGCCTTTCCCCATTCTAATGAATCTATTATTGTTTTCTCCCGGTTCATAATCAGATACGTTCTAACACCGTTTCTATCAGCCCTGTTAAAGAGCCTTTGTAGTTTGTGTTCATATCCTTGTCGACACGGCCTGCGATGATGCAGCAGACAGTCATGGCACGGTGTCCCATGAGTGCGGCCAGACCGGCCAGGGATGAACTTTCCATTTCGAAATTGGTTATTTTCTGTCCGTTATAGTCGAACGCTTCGATCTTCCCGTTTAGTTGCGGGTCGGCCAGCGGTAAACGGAGTTCGCGGCCTTGCGGGCCATAGAAACCGTTGGCGGCAATAGTTACGCCACGGATGATATCATTTTTCGTGATCTGTTCTATCAGAGACGGATCGGCAGAGACCACATAAGGGGAGAGGCCTGATAGCTTCCAGTCCAGCTGTTTTTTCAATTCGGCTTCAAAACGGGTATCTCTGACACGTTCGGTATCGGCATAAAAATAAATAACCCCGTCGAAACCGATCGATTTCCCGGCAGCAACATATGTGCCCACAGGAACGAACGGCTGAAGTCCGCCGGATGTACCGACGCGAACCAAGGTAAGCTGTTTGAACTCCGGCTTAACCGTGCGGGTTGCAAAGTCTATATTAGCCAATGCATCCAGTTCGTTCAGTACGATATCGATATTATCCGTACCGATACCATGTGAAACAACGGTGATGCGCTTTCCTTTATACCTACCGGTAATAGAGTGGAATTCCCGGCTGGAAACCTCACACTCCTGTGTGTCGAAGTAAGAAGCTACGGTCGAAACCCTGTCGGGGTCACCGACCAGGATTACTTTGTCTGCCAGCTGCTCCGGCTTAAGATGCAGATGGAAAGCGCTTCCATCTGCATTTATGATTAATTCGGATTCGGGAATAACTCTCATTTTTTAGTCTTTAAGCGGTTTTGAAGGAGCATTGGCAGGCTTTGCTATGGCTTCGCGCATAGAAGTGTCCGCGTCGATGTTCTTCATTTTATAATAATCCATGATACCCAGATTTCCTGAACGGAAAGCTTCCGCCATTGCTTTTGGTACTTCTGCTTCTGCTTCGATCACCTTTGCACGGGCTTCCTGGGCTTTCGCTTTCATTTCCTGTTCAAGGGCAACAGCCATAGCACGACGTTCTTCAGCCTTAGCCTGGGCGATATTCTTGTCGGCCTGCGCCTGATCCATCTGAAGGAAGGCACCGATATTCTTACCTATATCGATATCCGCGATGTCGATGGACAGAATCTCGAATGCCGTACCGGCATCCAGCCCTTTACGTAATACTAGTTTAGAGATAGAGTCCGGATTTTCCAATACGGTCTTATGACTTTCCGACGAACCGATCGATGATACGATACCTTCACCGACACGCGCCAGGATTGTTTCTTCACCGGCACCACCCACCAATTGTTTGATGTTAGCACGAACGGTAACACGGGCTTTGGCGATCAACTGGATACCGTCTTTCGCAACGGCAGTCACAGGAGGTGTGTCGATCACTTTCGGGTTAACCGACATCTGAACGGCTTCGAATACATCACGGCCGGCCAGGTCAATAGCAGTAGCCATCTGGAAAGGCAGGTCGATGTTTGCTTTGGAAGCAGACACCAGCGCATGAACCACTTTCTCAACATGTCCGCCAGCCAGGTAGTGCGCTTCCAGTTCATCACGAGTCAATGTTTTGAGACCGGCTTTGTGCGCTTCGATCATAGCACGGGCAATAACATAGGGAGGAACATTACGGATACGCATCAGAAACAGCTGTATCAGCGAAATGTTAACACCCGAAACCTTGGCCGAGATCCAGAGCAGGAACGGCACATAGTAAAAGAAAATTGCCAGCAGCAAGACCGCTGCACCCAGTAGGATAAAAGGCAAATAGTTCAATTCTTCCATATAAATATAATTAAGCGTGAATATCTGATTGTTCTTTTTTCTTTACCAATACATTATAACCGTTTACACGTACGACTTCGATTTCTGTGTTCTCGTCTATCAACTCGTCCATCGACTTCGCTTCAACTGTAATTCCCTTGAAGCGGGCTTTACCGATGGGAGCGAGGCGGGAGAGCGTGACGCCTTCATCACCGGGTTCGATACCCAGGTCGCGGCTGGAGGTCAGTTTTGAGTCGACATCCGTTTTCAAGGCCACCCTGTTAAACGACCGGGAACGTAATAACCATACAAATGCTCCGCCGAAAGTTGCCAGTGACAGGAATAATGTGATATGTCCTGCCGTTTCACCGACCGAATAAGCATAAATAACACCGGCGGCGGCAAAAAGGAATCCTCCGATTCCGGCAATCGTTATACCCGGCAGAAGGAATATCTCCAACAGGATAAGCACGATGGCTACGAGCATTAAAAAAACAATAATGGTTACTTCCCAAATCATAATAGTAGTGGTTGAATTATCTGTTACTCTTTAAATAGTTTATCTCCGTGTTACGGGCTTTCTTTTCCAAACCTTCAGGTTGGCTGAGCAGGTCGTTCAGCTGCTCTTCCGCATTGAGGATTGTCGGCTTCAACTGTTCTTTCTTGGCACTATTCCCGGAAGAATAGGAGGCTCTGAGATCGGCCAGCTTATCGTTCAGTTCTTTTATCTGTTTGTTCAGCGAAACAACTTTTTCGTAATAACTTCTTGCTTCCGGGCTCTTGATCTGATCCAGTTTATAATAAACCAGACTGTTGTTTATCACAAACTCGAAGTCTTTGTCTATCTTCACTTCTCCATAGGGTATTTCCTTGTGAGCCAGTTCGATGAGATTCGTGTAATCGCTTCCCGCTTTCCATGAATCCTGTATGGAGGTGATGGCGGCACGGGCGCGTTTCACTTCGATGTCGTCGCTTTCCACGCGGCTGTGTTCGTTGTTGGGAATGAAGAGGTAGACACATACTTTGTCTTCCGGTTGGAAGCGGTCGGAAACAAACCATCCCAGTTCTTTCGTCTCGTCGTACACCATCATGTAGTCGTTGAACGGCGAATTGAACGGCATACTTAACTGTTCCGGAGCCAGATAGGTATCTGAGTTGATGTTATAGCGGGTGACGAACAGGTCGTATCCGCCTAACGAACCGTTTCCTTTGGAGGCGTAATAGATCGTTACGCCGTCAGACAGGACGAACGGATAGTTGTCGTCATCATTGCTGTTGATGTTCATCGGCAATTGTTTTTCGTCTCCCCATTTATCCATTAATCTGGATTGGGTGAAGAGACAATAACGATCGTTGTCCGTGGCATGTGCATAATATATCTTATCCCCCTTCTGGTTCATGTAGACCGTGGAGGATTCCGGTTCGTTTGTCTGGAAGAAATCTTTGAATGAAGTCAGTGTTCCGCTTTCTTCACTCAGTGTGTAGGCTGCGAGGAAATTCTCTTTATCCATTACCAGGCTGTCGATTATCTGGACATCTTCGGTCTTTTCCATCATGCGGTGGGCGTTTTCAGCCAACGACAGTTTGTTCTCGAATGCCTGCGTGTCTTGTTTCTTTTTAGTCAGCAGTTCGATGTATTCCTCCAGCATCTCGGCGGCTTCGTCAAAGCGATAGGTCTGATAGTAAACATCCGCCAGATAGCGGTAAGCATCCTGTACTTTTCGTTTTACTGCTACTTTCAGGTGTTTTTCCGCACCGGCCAGGTCGCCCGTTTCAAAACAGCAAACGCCATACCAATGATTGTAGGAAGAGTTACTCGGAGCTTGTTTCACCAGCTTTTCAAATGCTGGTTTAGCTTCGGCGTATTGTCCGTCATTGTATAGTTTTTTAGCCTGGTCCAGGCTTTGTGCCTGCAGGCTGCAGCAAAGTAATGTAATTCCAATTGTGTAAAACAGTTTCTTAGATAACCGGTTCATTTTCTCTTGTTGTAATATAATTATACTGATTCAAAGATAATAATATTTTTAGTTAGGCATACAATTCATTGGATAAATATCTATTTTTGTGCCCGATTTAGAATAAATATGGCAAAGTTGACTGCAGAAGAGCTCCTGTTCCGGAAAGTAGAGGAGAAGGTGAAAAAGGCTATTTATGAGTATGGCCTGATTGCCGATGGCGACCGTATCCTGATCGGATTGTCGGGCGGGAAGGACTCTTTAGCCCTGGTCGATCTGCTGGGACGGCGTTCTAAAATATACCATCCCCGCTTTGAAGTGGTTGTCGCTCATATTGTGATGACCAATATCCCTTATAGTTCGGATATGGAATATCTGAAGAGCTGTGCCGATGAACACGGCTTGCCGTTTATTGTGCACGAAACGAGCTTCGATGCATCGACCGACACCCGCAAGTCTCCTTGTTTCCTTTGTTCCTGGACACGTAGGAAAGCGCTGTTCGATATTGCTAAAAAGCAGAACTGCAACAAGATCGCTCTCGGTCATCATCAGGATGATATTATTGAAACGTTACTGATGAATATGACGCATCAGGGAGCTTTCGGGACGATGCCTCCCCGCCTGAAGATGGATAAGTTCGAGATGGAGATTATCCGTCCGATGTGCCTGGTGGAAGAAAAGGAACTGATCCGTATTGCAGCCTGGAAAGGCTACCGCAAACAGATCAAGAATTGCCCTTACGAATCCGGCTCCAGCCGTTCGGATATGAAAGAGGTACTGGCACGGCTGGAAGCGATTAATCCGGAGGCTCGTTACAGTATCTGGAACAGCATGTCGAATATACAACACGATTATCTTCCTCAAAAAAAGAAATAAATTATGCAGGGATTTTATGCTATTCTGTTATTAGTCGTATCGAATGTCTTTATGACATTGGCATGGTACGGTCATCTGAAGATGAAACAGCAGTTCAGTTGGTTTGAGAGTCTGCCGTTGATCGGTGTTATCTTGTTTAGCTGGGGGATTGCTTTCTTTGAATATTGTTTTCAAGTTCCCGCCAACCGGATGGGATTCCGTGAGAATGGTGGCCCGTTCAACCTGATACAACTAAAAGTGATACAGGAGGTTATTACGTTAGTCGTCTTTATCGCTTTCAGCACGATCGCTTTTAAGGGAGAATCCTTTAAGTGGAATCATGCGCTGGCTTGTTTGCTGTTGGTTGCAGCTGTTTATTTGGTGTTTAAGAAATAATTGGCATCAGTGGGGCGTTCGTTTTTAGTCTAATTTGGGTATCTATGAAGTATAGCTTATTATCAATCCCATAGAGCACATTGTTTGGGACAGCATCAAATATTTCATACTCTTTATTATGGAATTCATCAGCATAGTCCATCGTAAAACCTAATGCTTTCATATAAGTCGCGATCTCATCTTCTGTCGCTTCCCGGCTTGCTCTGACATATGGTTGAACCAGTACGGCACAGAATTCCTGCTGACTGTTATAAGTGAAGCCTATCATTTCATAGGGGATATTACTAAAAAACAGGTTGTGGGCTTCAATCCTTATAAAGAAGTTAGTTAGGTCGTCTCCTGCATAATCAAAGTTGTTAAGTTTGATAACAGAAGTAGTGCCATTAAAAAATACTTCATTCTCTCCACCTTTTGCCATATATGTAATGGTAGAATTGGGGAAGTCGAGCCATAGATTATTAGTTGTGGCAAACTGTTTTAGCTCTTTAACTTGCCTTCTCTTATAGCCCTCTGTCGGTTCAAGATCTCCTGCTGCTTCCTTACATCCTCCACAGATATAGGCTGCTTCTTCCAAGATTCGATTGACTGACGAGTGCTTTCTATCCATTCTTTGTGAAATTCATTAATATAGGTATTGTCCATATACTTACTTTATATATCTTGATAGGCAAATATAGTGATAATTTAGCAATATCCTAGTTTGCAAGTATTAATAAATTACGCTGAAGTCCCGTGAGTTGAATAGATGAGTTTTTATGGGACTTCAGCGTAACTAGTCAAGGTTTTGGTGTTGTAGCCTGAATAGTATTGATTTATCTGACTATTACTTTAACAGTAATAGCTTTATCATGGTCTGCCAAACGAACCAGATATACGCCTTCGGATACAGGAATTTGCATCTTCTCTGTAAGCCGGCCATGATAGAAGATTCGTCCCATCATATCAGTAACCAGCGTTTCAATAGCGGCCATCGGTTCGATCATGATATAGCCATCGCACCCCAGAACACGGGTAGATGCTATCAGCTCGTCGATACCGGTTGCAACGCTGACGGTTACTTCGCATTCAGCATAATGTGTGTCGTCGGAAGCAGTAGCGGTGATTGTTGCTTTACCTGCTTTCAATGCTTTCACTGTTCCTTTCTTTACGGTGGCAACCGTTTCATCACTGCTCGACCAAGTGACAGATTGATCAGCATCGGCCGGTTTCACTGAAGCTGTCAGCTTAAACTCTTCGCCTACGGCCAGAGTTTTAGAAGATGAATCGAGTACGACACCGGTAATTGTTACAACTTCCGGTTCGTCATCGCCGCCATCATCATCACCGCCCGGGGTAGACTTCTGAGTAAAGGTTACTTTTACTTCTACATTGCCCGCATCGCCTACGGTATAGACTCCTTCTGCGTTCGTTGCACCGGTGACAGACACTGTTGAGGTGTAGTTGCTGTTCGGAGATGTTTCGATCGTGATCTTATCATCTTTTGTTACTGTCGCACCGGAAGCTACTTCCTGATCGTTCAGTTTCATCGTTACAGTTCCGCCATCCGGATTTGTAACGGTGAGGTTGAGTGTACGAAGCGTTAAACCTTTTACTTCAGTAACTTCTACTGAGGTTGAAAGACCGGTTAACTCCTCGTAATTCGGGCTGGTTGGTTTGAACTTGACAGGCTGAGTAGACAGCGTTCCTGTCGTTGTAATCGGAGTGTTTTTCGTATCCGTATTCCATTCAAATGTACCGTCGGCATCAGCTGTACCGGTAATGACGGATTGTGCCAACGATTGTCCTTGCAGGATAGAGGAAGCAGCCGTAACAGTGGCTGTCACCTTTTTCGGTTTGATGGTAAACGTGCCGATGTTTTTATCGGTAGCCGCTTTATGGTTGGCGTCTCCCGGATAACTGGCTATAACATCGTAATCACCTGCATCGGTTGGATTCTGGATTATCTGACCACCTTGTTTGAATGTAATCTGCCAGTCTGAACCACCGGTGATAGTTGGAACTTGTATGCTACCGTTGTAGGTTAGCTCACCACTGATGTTTGGACTTGTTGGTTCTCCTTTAGGGGCAAAAGTCGCTGTTACGATATTATCGCCTGTGCCTAGTGTTAGAGTAACTTCATTACCTACTGTCTTGTCTAGTCTCCCTCCACTAACCGTCCAAGTTACATTTGCAGAAGCATTCACTCCGGGGATAGCTCTCAAACAAATCTTTTGTGTTGCGTAAAGATCGCCACTATTGAGCTGACTATTTCCGTTCAGAATGACAATGGAACCTTCTCCTTGTGTTGTAATCTGAAGACTTCCTGCTGGTTCAGTGGTATTACGTAATGCGGAGCGAGTGGTTAAACTACCCCAATCGAAAGTCACTTTCTTAGCTTCTCCTTTTCCTGTTGGAATGGAGAAAGTGATTGGTGCATAGTTCGTATTTGTCGGGGTGAAGATAGCATCATAAAGTGGTTCGCTGTTTAATGTACCATCCCATGTATATGTACCATCTGCACTTGTCGTCTGAATAGTTCCACCCGTTGCTGTCGGAATAGCAACCCCCTTCATTTCTGCTTGAGTAATAACTAATCCACCGGAGATTTTTTTCTCTGTGATAGCTGCGTATGTATCATCGGCATCACGGCTGATTGTTACATTGTATGAACCTACATCTTTAGGTGTACCGCTGTAAGTAACCGTAAATCCGCCAATCCCGGCCGGCGTAGTCTTTACAACAAACGCTTTTTCCGTGCCATCGTAAACGTATGTTTGAGCTGTTTCATCAATTGTGATTGTTGCCAGTTTGCGCATGACCGCCTTTACAGTAGTTGCCGCTTTAACTGTGAAGCTACCACCGTCAGGTATTTCTTTGCCGTTGACAAGCAGAGAGAGGAGTTTGTAACCATTAGCAGGATTGACTTTTGCTGTCATAGCTTGTCCATAATTAGCACTATTTCCTGATGTGAAATCACCACTCCCAACATTTGTCAAAGTGATGGAACCTTCGTCTGATGGAATAGACGATTCTACTTTGAACTGCTGTATATTAAACTCCGCTGTAATAACTGCATTTGCTGTTACGGAGATAGAGCCGTTTGTTATTTCCGTACTGTTATTTTTCAAAGTGTTTGCTGTCAGCTGATACCCTTCGTCAGCAACAGCCAAAACACTTACTGTTGAATTTGCTGTAACAGAAGAGCCTGCGGCAATTGCATTACCTTTATCGTCGAACAGTAATATCTTGCCATGTTCGGGAGAAGTTACTTGAACACTGTATTCCTGTGGTGGCAATGCTTTGAATTTAGCTGTAATAGTAAAATCTTTATCAACCGTAACGGCATCCTTACTGATTACTTTTCCTCCTGTACATGAAAGAGATTCTAAGACATAACCACTGCTAGGAATAGCTTGTACGACTATTTCTTTTCCTTGTTGTACAGTGACAGAACCACTGTGATCAGTTTTGCCGTTCACGGAAATACTTCCATTGCCACCATCGACCCTTAGCGTTACAGTCTGTTGGATTGCTTCAAATTCTGCCGTAATTACCTTATCCTCGGTAACAGTCATTTTACCGGCTAAAGAACCTGCTTTCAGCTGATAGCCGGCATCCGGTGTGTTTGTCAGGGTTAATTCTGTTCCTTCTGCATAACGGTTATTGATATTTCCGTTTGTAATTGAGACTTTACCGTTCTGACATACTCCGGTCGTCACAGTATAATACTGTTTGGCTTCGATAGATACTTCGCACTCAGTGATAGCATACTTTATCAGGTCGGAAGGTGTAAAGAGTACTTTATAGTTGTTGTTTCCTGCTTTAATTACTTCTGCCGGATTGTTCCAACTGAACGTACCCGCAACTGCTACATTATTATATTGAGCAACTCCTTTAACAAGGAGTACCGACGATAAAGTCTGTCCTGCTTCAAGCATATTCACTTTTATCTCCGGGATAGTTGCTATTGTAGGAACAAAAGCATCTATTTTCCAGATAGTTTTCTTATTATCTCCCTGGTTCGTATGTTTCGTCCATCCGCTATTGGCTGGAGCAACAACGTAGGAAAGCGGAGCATCTGCCAAATCAGAATAGATTGCAACTGCTTCACCGAACGAACTGTTAGAGAAGGTAAATATCGGTTCACTGGTTACATTTTGTCCTTTATCAACATTTACACCAGCTTTCCAACCATTGCCACTGGTTGTCAGATTAGTAGCGGTTACTTTCGAACCGTTTACCGTCAGTCCGACACTGGCGTTGTTACGGGATATAATGTTTTCCAGTATTACGCCGGTAACTCCGGTTACATTAATACCGCTGCGGAAAGCTTTTTCTACGGTTAGATTACGGATTACGGCGTCATTGGATGTTATATCCAAAAGATGCTTAAGAGCCGTTCCTCCACCTGACGTATATGTTCCGGACAGTGTATATCCATTTCCTTCCAGTGTAATCGCTTTTTTTATTTCAATCGGAAGATCGCTTTCTGTAATGCCGGTTATATCATTGCTTAAATGGATTGTGCTGCCATCAGAAGCACTGGCTATAGCAGATTTTAATGAGGCCAGGTCTTTTACCTGAGAGATTACCTTGCCATTATCATCTACGAATTTTCCATTTTTATCTACCTGATACAGTTTCAATACATTTCCTGCATTAACAGAATAAGCAGTACCGTTGATGGTTAAAGCATCATACTGTTGATTGATATCGCGACGGAAAGTAGTTACCAGATACTTTTCTCCTTCTTTGGCTTTCAGTTCGCAGTTTGTTAACACTATTGTGTTTTGCGATGGAGTCGATGCATCATCCCCCTTAAAGTCGGCATCATGCCATCCTAACTGAATAACGGAAGCATGTATTTTACTGTTTATGCTGGCAATATTATTTTCTGCATAGGTAGCAAACAGCTTGCTGCCGCTGAAGTTAAGCGTATTCCCATAAGAACGAACACATAAAGCAGACATTTGCTTTTCTGCATCTTTCCCATTATCGATACCTGGCACTGTTTCTATCGTACAATTCGTAAACTCTCCCTTTACGCCATTGTATTTCTCCTGTAGGACAATCGTACCATAACTTTCGCCTTCTCCGTTAGCTATTGTTTTTCCGATGAAGGTGGTTCCCGTTGCTGTAATAGATGTTCCGGTGGGATCTAAATATCCTCCTAAGTTGCCAGCAGATGTCATAATTGCAGCGCGGCCGGTTATGGAGCCGCCATTTATTGTTACTTTTTGGTTCTTTTCGCGTAGCCCTAATCCGTAATAATAAACATCGATATCCGTATTCTTCATTGTTAATTCCGCTCCGGCAGATTCCATACGGACACCGACTGCGGCTGTTTGTCCTTTCAATGTACCTCCTGATATTTTACAGTCGGTAAGATTCACTTTTCCTGTACCATTACCGGTAATACCGATGATACCATGCCCAAAATTATTATTATTCCCTTCTAATGTAAGACCTTTAGCGGTAAGAGTAGCTGTTTCACCTTGTTTCGGATTAACTTCGATATGACCTTTGATAGTTGTCTTATCTTTGCCAGCACCTTCTATTGTCAGGGATTTATCGAGAGTGAATGTTTGAGGTAATTCGAAAGTACCTTCGGGGAAGATTACTTGATCATTATCCGCAATTTTAGTATTACTTAGAAATGATTTAATATCTGAAGCAGCATTACCGACAACACTACCTTTGTCTAAAGTATAAATACATTCCTTATCACTATTCAAAGCTTCTGTATTTCCTTTAGAAACTAGGCCATTCCAATTATAAGAGAAAATATTATCATTTCCCATGATAACCTGATTATCGGTATTTGAATTATACTCAATTAAATAAGGAGTATTTTGACCAGTCGTTCTGATCCGTGAGTGGTCAAGTATCACTTTGTTTTTGTCTGCATACAGCTTTCCATCTGGGACATTATTAAATAAAATGGGCCACATATAAGCTTTAGCATCATTTCCGTATTCATTTGTTATTATTGAGTTTGTAACTGATAGATTACATCCTTGGCTGCCTTCAAACACAATGGCCCCAAAATTATCAGAAGTTCCACTATAAAGAGTCCTTCCTGATATTATCGAGTTGTTTTTTATTTGAATGTCATGATTATTATTGAATATATACAATCCTGCATATCCTTTTATCTCAGAATTATCAATTGTACATTTCATTTCATCTTCAGCAAATGTTATGCCGTAACCATGTTGAACAGAGATCACACTATTTATAATATCTATTGTTGCATTTGGGCTGTAAAAAGCAAGAGGACGGTTATGGTCACTTTTTCCAGAGTCTTCACTACCTATAATATTTGAGTTTTCCATTTTAAAGGTAACAGGACCTTTAGATCCGTCATTAAAACACCTTTGATATTTATCATTCAAATAAAAATCAGAGTTATTAATGGAAAGAGTACAATTGGTTGCTTCGGGATAGGCATAGATACAGCAATTACTAGTTGCTCCCCCATTATCTGTTCCTGGTTTATTATTAATGAAGCAACAATCTGAAATTGTTAGTTCGATACCACCAACAGGTATTTCTGCCTGAGCAGTACCTGCACTATGAGCTGTATTGCTATCATCTGCAGCCCGAACCATCTTCACATTTTTAATGGTTGTCGACCCTGCTTTTGTGATTTTTATTTTACCCGTCAGATAAGCATCTTGGCTCGATGTAGATTCCTGAGTCGGTTTGTTAGTCCCTAAACCAACCAGGTTTAATGGTTTACTAATGTCTATGTCATCAGTATATTCTCCGGTGGCCAAATATATTGTGCCGCCTTCACTAACCAGTGTTATAGCTTTTGCTATGGTCTTAACAGGACTAGCGTCGGTACCTGGATTGTTAGTATCGTTTCCGGAACTTCCATTTACATATATAGATGTTGAAGTTTCTGCCCACCCCATGTTTGTTACCACTAGAAATAGTGCAAATATTGTTAGTAATCTTATTTTCATTTCTTGTTATTTTAATATTAATACTGAGAAATTTTACCTCTTAGGCAAGAAGCCTTGCCTTTCCTTTTTTAATAGAGTATTGGTTCTTTCTGTAATTAGCCCATAAGCGACAGATTTAGGTATCCATCAATTCCCGGAGTGGATGTTATAAAAATAAAGAAGGCGTAGGAACTGTTGATATATCTATTGTTGAGGCCTTCGACTGCCCTTAGATCTGATATAAACAACAACCCACGCCCTTTATCTTGATATGTATAGACATATAAAATGCCTACGAGCATATATAACAAGAAAAGGAACGTGAGCGTTCTGTTGTCTATTATCCAGATCTAATGAAAGTGTCGAAGTTTCAACAATAGGATAATATCTTTAAAACGCTTCTCGTTATCAATAAGATGCACTGAACGGCAACGCTTCGCCGGAGTACAAGGGCAAAAGTAGAGAGAAGTGTTTGGAAATACAAATAAAAGAGAAAGTAAATGAGCTATTAATTGAAAATAAAGAATTAAGCTTTACGATTCTGTGTCAGACTTGGGATAGCTTAGCTCAAATCATACAACAAAAGTTTTTCAAAATAAATCCTTCAATCCTTCAGTATTGTGAATATATATCTGGTAATCATTGATATATGGCTGAAGGAAAGTTGTTTGGCTGAAGGAATTATCTTGATTTTTGAGTTTTTTTATTCATAAACGGTAGCTTCCAGTATTACGGAAAAGGCGAGTAGCCCCCAGCCGGTTATCTGTTTACATATTTTATTCTAACGCATGAGTGCAGAGCTTTTAGTTCAATTGTCTTTTCTTCTTTTCTGTTTGTCAACTGTCGAACGCTTGTACCACATCTGTCGGACGCTTGTTTTACAGTAGTCGAACAAGCGTTCGACAGATGACAAATAATAAAAAGGTGCTAACTTTCACAATAAGAAGCCATTATCTATCCAACTATTATCTACTGGCCCTGACTTACCTTTTCTTGAAGGAATGAACTAAAACAGATGTTGATATTAGGCATGAATATGAAGTATTATTTTAAAAGTAGAATCATTTCCTTCATGTTGCTTATAAATCCTTCAGCCATAAATGTTATATAATCAGTTGTTTAGCGTATAGCTGAAGGATTGAAGGATTTATTTTAAAAAACTTTTGTTGATATGATCCGGGATAATTCTCCTACCAGGTAAAAGGGTAGATTAATTAACCGGAATTGTTTCCCTTGAACAGTCTTTACTTCATTGACCGAATAAGGTTGCGACCATACCCGGAAAGCAACGGTTTGGGAAGAGCGTTCCATAAAAGAATGAAGTGAGCGCAAGTGGGCATTATGCCCTGATTTTACTTCGATAGGAAATATTTTGGAATCCTGTACCCAAATATAATCGACTTCCGCGCTGGAATCATTTTGCCCCCTTACCCAGAAGTTCCGTTTCTGACTTACTTTGTTAGTTAGTGTCAGTAACTCTTGTGCAACAACTTGTTCAGCGATCATCCCTCGCCAAGCATCCATAATGTCGCTGGCTCCTAATACTTGTTTTTGTATCTGGGCAGCATAGTTAACCAACCCGGTATCCAGCCAGACCAGTTTAGGCGTACGTTTAATTTCAGATGTAGCCGGTACATCTGTTGCTGTTGTCGGATAGACTAATTCCAGTAACATCGCTTTTTCCAATAACCGGAATGCTTCTCCTACTTCGCGTGCTTTGTAGGATGACCCGGCAAAACCACCCAATGTAATACTTTGTCCTGCCTTATGCCAACCTTCTTTCAAAATAAAACGTACGACATCCGGTAAGAGTTTCCCTGTCGTGTATTTTTCTACATCATCTCTGTATCCTTGCAACAGTGTTTCATAAATGTTGTTGAGAGATAAAATATCCCTTCTTTCGGCATATAGTTGTATTACTTCCGGCATCCCACCGATCAAAGTATAAATATTGAATAAATTCATCAATCGTTCATGGAACGCAGATGTAACTTCCGGTTGTGCCAGTACTGGTAATAATGTTTCTTCGTGGATGGCTTGCAGGAACTCTCGGAAAGAACAAGGGCGTAATGCCAGATATTGAACGCGTCCTACCGGAAAAGAACTGTGTATGTCTACTATATTTTCTAATAAAGAACCTGCTGCTATTACATATATATTGGGTAGTTCTTCATAAAAATAGCGTAAAAGCGAAATTGCTTTTGCTGAGTTTTGTATTTCATCGATAAAGAGTAGCGTACGTCCTTCTTTGCGTACGACTCCGCAATGAGCAAACAAAAGAGGCATTAAGTCTTTTAAAGGAACAGGCAAATCGAATAGCCTGGACGCTTCCTGCTTTTCCAGATTTAATGGTAAATAATTGTCGAACTGTTTGCTGAATTCGTTTACAACAGTAGTTTTACCTACCTGCCTTGCTCCACGCAGGATAAGTGGCTTTCGGTGGCTGTCTGTTGCCCATTCTTCCAGGTTTGTTAAGATATCTCTTTTAAACATGATTGTCTATCTGGTTGGTATACAGATGCAAATATACTTATTTGTTTCAAACCGGAGGCAAGTTTGAGCTGAATTTGTTTCAAACCGGAGGCAAAATGGCTGATTTTTTGTTTCAAACCGGAGGCAAGTTGGTTTTTTAGTAAACAGATTCGTCTTTCGTCAAGAGTCGAACTTCTTTCTAATTGAATAGTTACGCTGAAGTTCCATATAAGAATATTATTTATTCAAAACACGGAGCTTCAGCGTAATTCGTTGAGATGTAATCACTTTACGTTGAAAAGTGATTTTCTCGTTCGAGTCTTTATCATATAATTTAGTTCAGTATCACACCACTGTTATTCGTTGGGTTTTGTGTCAACGTGCTACCACTAGGGTAGGAGTTAATGGCGTCCTGCGAGATATAGAACGTAACGCGGTAGTCGGTAGCCGGTATATCTTTCGTTGCTTCGTGAGGACCGGGATAACGGCGGTACAATGTATCGCCGTTGCGGAATACATCAAAACTGCGTTCGGCCTGATAAGCCAATTCAAGTTGACGCTCTTTGTCAATCAACGTGGAGGCATTGTTTGCATCCAGAGATGAATAACCGGCACCGGGGATAGAACGCTCGCGGATAGTGTTCAGATCGGCTAATGCTTCACTGTAACGTCCTAGCTTAGCATATGCCTCCGCACGGTTAAGATAGATTTCGCCCAAACGGGAGATGATTGGAGAATGAAGATGTGAGTCTTCACCTTCGCGCGAACATTTTGTGATATAAAACTCCGGATAAACACGGTTTAATGACATCTGATAGTCGATAACACCTGTGTAGGTTTCTCCGTCAGAATAAGATATCGAGTAGATTTGCTGTGCTTCGTCTACTACAGTCATCGGATAAGTTTTTTCTTTTCCTTCAACAACTTCCGTACAGCTGTATTGGTTGCCGTTCTTGTTTAAAGTTGCTTGCACGTAGTTGAAGTTTGTGTGTTCACCACTTGCGTTGTATACTTTCTTGATAAAGCGGAAAACTTCTGTGTATTTGCCGTTATCATCAACCACATACTGTGGCTCAATGAAGTTTGCGCGTGCATCTACAATCTTCTTCTGATCCGGACGCCAGTCGTTGCGGCCTGTTTCATTCAGTATATCAATGTATTTGGCGCTGGCAAACATTTCGCCCCAACCCATACCGCCGATATTGGCATACATACCACCGATGCCGTAATAATGGTCGAAGCCGGAGAATTCGGAAGCTACCCGTTTTACAACGAAGATAGACTCTTTATTGTTTTCCGGTGTATATGTGTTGTAGTTCATAAACTCGTTATGTGGTAACAACTGATAAATACCAGAGTTGATTACTTGCGTAGCATAGTAAACAGCCGAGTCTGCATATTGTGTGTTAGGATTTGAATAAGTACCGCTCATATATAAATATACGCGTGACAACATGGCTTGAGCAGCTCCGATGGATGCGTAGGCCGGACCTTCGTTGATAGTCAGCATGCTTTCTGCTTTGCGCAAGTCGGCAATAGCTTGTGCATAACTTTCTTCAACCGTTGAACGGTCTGGTAATTGCAAATTCTCAAGATCATCTGGTGTTCCGTTGACGATAGGTACCCCCAGATTTTTATTTGGCGCTTGATAATAAGGGCGGGAGTAGGCACGAGTAAGGTAGAAATACATCATACCTCTGATATAGTAGCATTCGCCCAACTTGTTGTCTATGTCTTCGCTTTGTCCTTCTTCAATCATTTTGATGATGTTGGAAGTCTGGGCTATGGCTTTGTAGCCTGAATTCCAGAAGGCATCCAGTCGATAATTCTCGGCAGTACGAGAGAAAGAGATGAATTCGTAGAATGCATCCGTGGATGAGCCTCGAATCATCATATTGTCGCCCGCATATTCACCGAGGCGGTGCATCGGGTCAGACCATGTTTTCAATTGGGCATAGGCGCCACGCACTAAGCCGTCGAGTGCTTTATTCGGGTCCGAAGTTATGTCTTCGGCCGCCATGCTTCCATTAGGCAATCGTTCGATATCGCAGGAAGTCAACAGTGTTCCTATGCAAACAGTTGCCAGAAAGAAATTCTTTATATTAGTTTTCATATTTACTTAGCTAGTTTAGAATGTTAAATTAAGACCGAACATGAATTTGCGTGTAGACGGATAAACTGAAGGACCGGCAGAGCCGATAACAGAGATTGTTCCGTCGTCATTGGCTTTAGCTGGTATTTCCGGATCTACACCCGAATAACCGGTGACTGTGAACAGGTTTTCACCAGCAAAGAAGATGCGCATATTCTGGATGTAATACTTGGGCAGACTTAGGTTATAGCCAATAGTAAGCGAACGCAGTTTCAGATAATCGCTATCTTCCAGATAACGGCTGGAAGGGCTGTTTGCTTTTGATTGATTATTATAAGATGGAACAGGATGTGTTGCGATATCGCCAGGTTTTTCCCAACGATTCCATCCATCTTTCAATTTCATCTGGTTGCGGTCGGTGTAAGTACCGTCGGCATCATATTCTTGACGGGAATAGTTATAGATCTTACCACCGAGAGAGAAACCGAATACGGCATTCAGATCAATGTTTCTCCAGCTTAATGAGGTGTTGAATCCACCAAACAGTTTCGGTGTAGATGGTTTGCTGATCACAAGGTCGGCCTTTGTGTAATCATCTGTTATGACACGGCTGCCGTCTTCTGCGGTAGTGTACCATTGCGGAGCTCCGTTTTCCGGGTTTACGCCAGCCCATTCTTTTACATAGAATGCGTCACTGCTATAGCCTACCTTCAGAATTTTCGATGCTTCACCGGCAATACCGATACCACCGCCAATAATGACTTCCATATTCGGATCGTCTCCATACAGCTTTTCTACTGTATTCTTGTTGTGTCCCACGTTGGCTTCGAGGCTCCAGTTCCAGTCTTTAGTGCGGATAATGTCACCACCTATAGTAAGTTCGATACCTTTGTTACTGATTTCACCAATATTTTGCCAACGACTGGTTACACCTGTAAGACCAGATAGCGGGGTCTTGTAAAGTACGTCTGTCGTGTACTTATTATAGTAATCGAATACGATGCGCAGGCGGTTATTAAACAAGTTGGCATCCACGCCGATACCGAATGTGGCTGTTTCTTCCCAAGTTAAGTTCGGATTGCCGACTTGGCTGATCAATGTACCCGGTATGCCATCATAGTTGGCTGAAATTGAATAAAGGGCATATTGCGGATAATAATCACCCGGGCGGTTACCCATGATACCGTATGAAGCACGAACTTTGAGTGCGTCTACCCATTTTGCATTGAACCAATGTTCACGACTGATATTCCAGCCACCACTAACTGAATAGAAATTACCATAACGGGCGTCTGAACCGAAGTTGGATGCTCCGTCGCGACGAAGAGATAGCTCTGCCACATAACGGTTATCGTATGAGTAGTTTCCGCGGAAGAAGTAAGATTGAACTGCCGATTCAGTTAGGCTTCCTCCCACTTTTTCAGGTAAGGCAGTTACATCCAGCACCTCAAATCCAGGAGCGAACCCTGTTCCTATAGCCTTGATGGCTTTTCCTTGATAGTCTTTGAACTCGTAAGCCAATACGGCATCTACCGAGTGTTTGCCAAACATTTTGTTGAAGTTCAACAACTGGTTGGTATAGCGGCGGCTCGTATTGCTTTGGTATTCTTCGATACGACCATTTACGCCGGAGGCTCCATTGCTTCGCGGATCGCTATATGATTGATAATAATAATTTGTGTATTGGAAACTGTTTACTGAACGGAATGTCAACCAATCTGTAATCTTAATATCGAAATCCAAGTTACCAAGGAACTCGTAAGTCTTATAATCAGTATGATTGCCATACGAAAGATCGTTCAGGTAGTTTGTCTGCTGGCTGTTGACCCATCCTTGGTAACGGTCGGGAACCAATTCGCCGTTTTCTTTATAAGGACTGTCCCACGGAAACATGGAGTACATGGATGTAACGGAATACTGTGCATCCTCTACCGTACGCATTGCTCCTGAAACAGAAGGTTTAATAGTCAACCATTTGAATGGTTTATAGTTTGAACGATAGCGGAAGGTGTAGCGCGAATAGTCGTATCCTTTTACAGCTCCCTCTTCGTCGTAGTATCCGACAGAGAAGTATGAACTAAGCTGGTCGTTTCCTCCTGAGAGTGAGATATTATAATCCTGTGTAAAACCGGATTGTGTGGCCAGATCCCACCAATCAAAATTGGAGTTACGCAATTCCGAGTTCCAGCGAGGGAAAGCAACCATTTCCGGATTGTTGAAAGAGGCGTAGTAGTCATATAGTTCCGCTCCATTCATCATTTCCAGTTTCCCGTTGTTCAACGTGCTGATACCTAGTTTGGCAGAAGCGTTTATCTGTATCTTGCCGCTTTTGGCCGCTTTGGTTGTAATAAGGATAACACCGTTTGCCCCTTCCGAACCATAGATGGCGGTAGAAGCAGCATCTTTCAGGATAGTCATAGTTTCAATGTCCGAAGGATTCAGTAATCCGGCACCGTCTCCAACGATCACACCGTCGATTACCCAAAGTGGAGCTGTCGAACCACTTAATGTCGCTTTACCGCGTACCACAACTGCACCGCTTGAACCCGGTTGGCCGGAACCCGGTGCTACGTACACTCCTGAAACTTTACCGTTCAGCATGTTTTCAACCGAAGGCGTTGTGATGTCAGTCAACTTTTCTTCTTTCAAAGTCTGTAAAGCACCCGTTAGACTCTCTTTACGCTGTACTCCATAACCTACGATTACTACTTCTTCCAAAGCTTTAGAATCTTCTTTCAGGTCGATCTTGATATTTGCCTGTCCGGTATAAGGAATCTCTTGCGTGATGTAACCGACGAAAGATACCTGGATGATGTCTCCGCGTTTTAGGCCTTCTAAAACAACCTTACCGTCAGTGTCGGATACATTGCCTGTTGTTGTCCCCTTCACGATCACAGATGCTCCGGTTACAGGGCCTAGGGCATCTTCCACAACACATGTTACTCTTCTCGTTTGTTGGGAAATACTGGTATTAGGCTCTGCCGGTGTAGTCCCGGCAAAAGTTGTTCCTGGGGAAGCTAATGTTCCCACCAGTAGAATAAAGCTAACTAAGTTTAATTTTTTTCGCATGGAAATTTAGATTAAAAATAATATTTGATGTTTAAATATTCCCATCCCATGAACCAAAACGGTGTTTACCTTTTAGATTTGGCGTTTAGGATTTATGTAAACCACAGTTCTTATGGAACTATGGCAAAACTTTTCTTTTAGATGGGATTTATCTAGCTAGAGCCAATGAATATTGAGTTGAGGAGAGAAATAATAGGGCTTTTTCAGAGTTATAAATAAGAATGTGTTAAAAAACATTCCTGTCTATATGTATATTTTTCAATAATGAAACATGATTAAATAAATATTTCATATATTTGCCACAAATAAACCATAGTTCCATAAGAACTTACTCCTGGATTATTATTTATTCACTAAAATATCAAACAGTTTTTTGCCTTTGGTGAAGAAGGAAAGCAGAGACTTGGTATAAGTATGGATGTGTCAGATGTTGAAGTCTGATTTTATAACTTTTTTTCGATAGAATTCAGGATCTCTGTTTCATCTTCCGGATGGAACCATTCAATCTCTTCATCCCGTTTGAACCAGGTCATTTGTTTGCGGGCGTAAACGCGGGAGTTGCGTCTGATTTTTTCTACGGCAAAGTCAAGTGGCCATTCTCCGTCGAAATAGTTGAACAGTTCTTTGTAGCCGACTGTGTTGAGTGAGTTAAGGTGGCGGTAAGGATATACTTTGCGGGCTTCTTCCAGTAATCCGTCGGCCATCATCTGGTCGACACGGCGGTTGATGCGGTCGCATAACTCGTCACGATCGCGGGTCAATCCTATTTTGATGATTTTAAAGGGACGCTCTTTCTTTATATTGGTACGGAAAGAAGAATAAGGTTTTCCGGTCATGCGGCAGATTTCGACGGCATGGATTACCCGCTTGTAGTTCATGCGGTCTACTTCGTCGTAATGTATCGGATCTGCTTCCTTTAGTTCGGCAAGGATCGGCTCCAGGCCTTCGCGTTCGAACTGGGCGTAAATGGCTTCACGTATTTCGGGGGTAACGGTCGGAATGTCATCGATCCCTTTGCATACGGCATCGATATACATCATGGAACCACCGGTCATGACAACCGTAGGGGTCATCTGGTGAAGTGTGTTTAGTAGGGAGATAACGTCTTCTTCAAAGTTGCTGGCACTGTAATAGTCCGTCAGGTCGAGTGTGCCGACCATATAGTGTTTAACTCTTGCCATTTGCTCCGGAGTGGGGGCAGCTGTACCGATAGGCAGGTCTTTATATAGCTGACGGGAGTCGGAGGAAATGATAGGCGAACCGAAATGTTCTGCTATACGCAGACTCAGTTCTGTCTTTCCGACTCCTGTCGGCCCTAGTAATATGACAAGGGAATTCATTAATTAAAAACGCTCGTCGTCGTACGGATTTTCCATCGGCCCGTCGCCTAAGCCTTCGAAACCGCCTTTATCCAGTTCGTCGATGTCATATTCAGAATCACCGTAGAAATCTTCGCCGATATCAGTCGTCGTACTTTTAGCGTCAAACTCGTCGAAGTCGACAGTCTGAGTGGGAGGTAGACCGATCGATTTGCTGACAATTGCCTGGTCGAGGTCTTTACCCGGCTCGATTTCACGAAGTTCCATGAAGAAAGCGCGTTCGGTCATATAGTCGAAAACGAACATTAGTTTTTGGTGTTCGTCCTCAAGGAGTTCTTCCAGACGGGTATCACCCATTATATAATTATCCACTTCTGAAGTGGTGTCCATTTCAACCAATGTAATTTCCGTATTCTTGCTCCAGTCGTCGTCACAAATAAAGAAAGAGCACATTTGATCTTTCGTGTAACCAACCGAATCCAGGATGGCGTCGTGGAGATCGAGGAAGGTAGCTTCCGCGTCAATCTTGATCTCGCGTTTGAAGTCATCTACTTCGTCTGATAGAATGAGGAATCTAAATACCATAGTCTTTTTAGTTTTTTGTTGGTTCAAAAGTAGTAAAAAATATCAAAACCAACATATAACGATATAAAAAAAGAAGTTTGCAAATTGAGTAATGTAAAACAAAAGGGCTGTTAACCCTGCAAGGAGTTGACAGCCCTCTGAAATCGTTTGTTTTTCCTATCGTTTACTCGTCGATGGAACCTCTTACGATACCGCGTTCAGAAGTCTTGATAAAGTTGAGTATCAGATCTCTTTCTACGCTGGGTTCGTATTCTGTTTCGATCGCTTTCAATGCTTCCGTGTTGTTCAGTCCGCGGGTATACAATGTACGATAGATATCCTGAATCAAGAATACCTGCTCGTTGGTAAATCCGCGGCGACGTAATCCTACGATATTGATACCACAGTAAACGATCGGGTCGCGGCCGATCAGGGTATAAGGCGGAATGTCTTTTCCGATGCGGGAACCGCCCTGAACCATCACATGCTTGGATATGCGGGTGAACTGGTGAACCAGGCTACCGCCGCTGACAATAGCAAAATCGTCAATCTCCACTTCTCCGGCTATCTGGGAAGCATTCCCGATGATGATATGATCTTTCAGTACGCAGTCGTGTGCGATATGAGAGTATGCCATGATCAGGCAGTCGTTTCCGACTACGGTTTTACCCTTCGACGCTGTTCCACGGTTGATCGTAACGCACTCGCGGATAGTGGTATTGTTACCTACTTCTGCGGTTGTTTGCTCTCCGTTGAACTTCAGGTCTTGTGGAATACCGGCAATTACAGCTCCCGGGAAGATGGAACAACCGTTTCCTATTCTGGCCCCGTCGAGAATGACTGCGTGTGAATAAATGTGACAATTGTCGCCTATTACTACATCCTTTTCAATCACTGCAAAAGGATCTATCGTTACATTCTGACCGATCTTTGCTTCGGGATGTACGACTGCTAAAGGGGATTGATTCATTGCCTTCTTCTTTCTATTATTATTTATTTTTGATAATCTGAGCCATAAATTCAGCTTCGCAAACCAGCTTGTCGCCCACGAAGATGTAACCCTTCATTGTGGAGATACCGCGGCGGATAGGAGCCAGCAGTTCCAGACGCAGGATCAATGTATCTCCCGGCACTACCTTCTGGCGGAACTTCACGCCATCTATTTTCATGAAATAAGTAGAATAACGTTCCGGTTCGTCAACTGAATTCAATACAAGCAAACCTCCGGTCTGTGCCATTGCTTCAACCAGCAGTACGCCCGGTGTAACGGGTTCCTGGGGGAAGTGTCCGGTAAAGAACGGTTCGTTCGTTGTGATATTTTTAATTCCGACGATATAGTCACCGCCGATTTCGATGATCTTATCGACTAGCAGGAACGGATAACGGTGGGGAAGCAGTTCGCGGATACGGTTAATATCCATGATCGGTTCTGCATTCGGATCGTAGATCGGAGCCTGTACTTCGTTTAATTTGATGTCTTTGCGGATCATACGCGCCAACTGGTTGTTGATCTTATGACCCGGGCGGGTGGCAATGATGCGTCCGCGGATAGGTTTGCCGATCAAAGCCAGGTCGCCCAGCACGTCGATCAGTTTGTGGCGTGCCGGCTCGTTGTCGAATACCAACGGTTTGTTGTTGATATAACCCAACTCGTGCACGTCTTTATGAGGAATGCCCAGTTCGTCAGCTAGTTTGTCCAACGTTTCCTGCGGCATCTTCTGGTCGTAGATAACGATTGCATTGTCGAGGTCGCCTCCTTTGATCAGGTTGTTCTGACGGAGCATTTCCACTTCGCGGACAAAGACAAATGTACGTGAAGCAGCCAGTTCGGTCGGGAACTCGCTCAGGTCGTTCAGGGTGGCGAACTGATTGGACAATACAGGAGAGTCGAAGGAGATCAGTACGTTTACACTGAACTTTTCGTCCGGAAGGATGATAAGTGAAGAACCTGTCTCTTCATCTTTTACTTCGATCTTATGTTTTACGATGTAATAATCTTTCGGCGCGTTCTGTTCAACGATGCCGGCTTTCTGAATTTCTTCGGTGAAGAAACGTGAGCTACCGTCCAGGATAGGGAATTCGGGAGCGTTTACTTCGATCAGGCAGTTGTCGATTTCGTAGGCATATAAAGCTGCCATTGCGTGTTCAACAGTGCTGATCTGGATACCGTTCTTAGAGAGAACAGTGCCTCGTTGTGTACTGGCCACGTTTTCTGCCAGTGCATCGATAACAGGTTGTCCTTCCAGGTCAACACGTTTAATTTTGTACCCGTGGTTTTCCGGTGCCGGATTGAACGTTATCTGGATATCCAGTCCGGTATGCAAGCCTTTACCTTGCATCGAGAAACTCTTGGCTAGCGTCTTTTGTTTCTGCATACGTATATTATTTATTGATTTCTTTCTTTAATTGTTCGATCTCGCGTTGTAACTGTCCGAGTGTACGGTACATATCCGGCAGGCGGTTGAATACGGCACTCGAGCGCATGAAGTTTTTCGCGTCGATGGCCGGAGCACCTAATACCGTTTTGGCTTCCTTGATGTCGCTGATCACACCCGATTGCGCACCGAATACCACATGGTCGGCAATATGGATATGTCCTGCCAGGCCGACCTGTCCGCCAAACATACAATGGCTACCGATCTTTACCGATCCGGCGATACCTACCTGGGCTGCCATTACTGTATTTTCGCCTACTTCAACGTTGTGGGCAATCTGAACCAGGTTGTCCAGTTTCACGCCACGATGAATGATGGTCGAGCCCATTACGGCACGGTCGATGGTCGTATTGGCTCCCACTTCGACATTGTCTTCCAGAACAACATTACCCAACTGCGGGATCTTCTTGTAATTCTCTCCTTCGGGAGCAAAACCGAAACCGTCCGAACCGATCACCGAACCGGCGTGCAGGATACAGTTGTTCCCGATTTTACATCCGTTGTATATGGTTGTATGCGGGTAGAGGATGCAGTTATCTCCAATGGTAACACCATCACCGATGTATGCGTTAGGAAATACCTGGCAGTTCTTACCCAGCTTTACGTTTTCTCCGATATAGGCAAAATTGCCGACATAGCAATCTTCTCCCAATGTAGCCGAGGCTGCAATAAAGGCAGCCGAAGATACTCCGGCTTTTTTCGGTTTCGACTGTTCTACCAGGTTGAGTAACATGGCAAGAGCAGCGTATGCATTTTCAACTTTAACCAAAGTTGCTGTAATTTGTTCAGCCGGAGAAAAGTCGTTATTCACCAGTACAATGCTAGCTTCCGTATTATAGATATATTGTTCATACTTAGGATTGGCCAGGAATGATAATGTTCCGGGTTGTCCTTCTTCTATTTTTGAGAAGTTGCTGACTTTCACTTCTGGATTGCCTTCCACGGTTCCGCCAAGAAAGTCCGCTATTTGTTGGGCTGATAACTCCATTACTTATTTTGTTAATTGTATTTGAATTGAGACTGCTCCACTAAGAATAAAGCAGTTTGCAAAAATGGTGAAAATAATTGGGATAGCCTATGCTTTGCAGGGAATAATTCCCTTATCATGCAGATATCCTGCCATTTCACGCTGTACTTCCTCTGCTGCTTTGCGGGCAAATGAGGCAAAATTTTCTGATTTATCAGCATAAATGATCGCACGGGAAGAGTTGACCAACAGGCCACATTCGTCGTTCATCCCGTATTGAGCCACTTCGTGAAGGCTGCCTCCCTGTGCTCCGACACCCGGAACCAGCAGGAAATGATTGGGGGCATACTTACGGATATCAAGGAACATTTTTCCCTGCGTAGCACCGACAACATACATCATTTGTTCGTCGGTAGCCCAATCCTGCGACTTCTTCAGTACTTTTTCGAACAGACGTTCGCCGTTGGCGTCTTCTGTCATCTGGAAATCCTGTGAGCCTTTGTTCGATGTCAAAGCCAGCAGGATCACCCAGGCTTCCGGATAGATCAGGAACGGTTTCACGCTGTCTTCACCCATATAAGGAGCAACCGTTACGGCATCTACCTTGATATGATCGAAGAAAGAGCGGGCATACATTTCGGATGTGTTACCGATATCACCGCGTTTTGCATCGGCAATAATGAACTGATCCGGATAGTTCTCGCGCAGGTAAGCGACAGTCTTTTCGAAAGAAAGCATACCTGTTACGCCCAGACTTTCGTAGAAAGCCAGGTTCGGTTTGTAAGCTACGCAATAATCGGCGGTAGCATCGATGATCGCTTTGTTGAAAGCAAAGATCGGATCTTCTTCAGAAAGTAAATGCTGCGGGATCTTTTTTATATCTGTATCCAATCCGACGCAAAGGAAGGATTGTTTCTTTTTGATGTTCTCGAATAATTGTTGCTTGTTCATCTTGTTTCGTGTCAAATAATGAAATTGTTATAATTCGGCTTCTTTCAGGCGTTCTGCATTTTCGGCAACAGTCAGTTGGTCGATGCAGGCTTGTATATCGCCGTCCATGAAAGCAGACAGATTGTAAATCGTGTAGTTAATACGATGATCTGTAATACGTCCCTGCGGGTAATTGTATGTACGGATCTTCGCGGATCGGTCGCCCGACGAAACCATTGTCTTACGTTTGTTGGCAATATCGTCGAGGTATTTCTGATGTTCTTTGTCATATATGAAAGAACGCAGGCGTGTAAGGGCCCGTTCTTTATTTTTCGGTTGGTCGCGCGTTTCCGTACATTCGATCAGGATCTCTTCGCTTACGCCGGTGTTCGGATTTTTCCAGACATACCTCAAACGTACGCCCGACTCTACCTTGTTCACATTCTGTCCTCCGGCACCACCTGAGCGGAAAGTATCCCACTTAATTTCACCTTCGTTGATTTCAACATCAAATTCATCCGCTTCGGGAAGTACTGCTACCGTGGCGGCAGATGTATGAACACGTCCCTGGGTTTCGGTACTGGGCACACGTTGAACACGGTGCACGCCCGATTCATATTTAAGTGTACCATATGCTTTCTCACCGCTAACGGTGAAAATAATTTCTTTATATCCGCCCGATGAACCTTCGCTACAACTCGACAAGGCGACTTTCCAACCTTTGGTTTCGCAGTATTTCATGTACATGCGATAGAGGTCGCCGGCAAAAAGGGCGGCTTCATCGCCTCCCGTTCCACCACGTATTTCAACGATCGCATTCTTGTCGTCTTCGGGATCGCTCGGAACAAGCAGCAGTTTGATCTCTTCTTCCAGTTCCGGGATACGGGCATTGCAGGCTTCGAGCTCTTCGCGCGCAATCTCCCTCATTTCGGGATCCTGCTCCGTGTCAAGCATCTGCCGTGCTTCTTTTATGCCATTCAGTGTATTGACATATTCGTTTCGGGTAGCCACGATCTTCTCCAGATCGCGGTACTCTTTATTGAGTTTAACAAACCGTTTCATATCGGCAATCACTGCCGGGTCGGTAATAAGTGTTCCGACCTCTTCAAAACGGCTTACCAGTCCGTCTAGTCTTCCTAATATATTATCAGCCATTTATCAGATTAATATACGAAGCGACCTTTTTCGCTTTCAATAATCAATTCATTCTTATCCGCTTCTTCTACGAAGCCTACAATTTGTGCATCAATGTTGAAGCTTTTGGCAATCGCGATCACTTCTTCTGCATGTTCGGGCGACAGGTATATTTCCATGCGGTGTCCCATGTTGAACACTTTATACATTTCGCTCCAGTCGGTTCCGCTTTGTTCCTGAATGATACGGAAAAGGGGTGGGACAGGGAACAGGTTGTTCTTTGTAACACGTTTGTTTTCTACGAAATGCATTACTTTGGTTTGTGCACCGCCTGAACAATGTACCATTCCGTGGATCTCAGGACGCAGTTTGTCCAGTAACACTTTGATTACCGGCGCGTATGTGCGGGTGGGGGATAATACCAGTTTACCGGCATCGATACCCAGTTCTTCGATCTTGTCGGTCAGCTTCAGCCCGCCTGAATAAACTAATTCGTCGGGAACGGCAGCATCATAGCTTTCCGGATATTTCTCTGCCAGATATTTGGCAAATACGTCGTGACGGGCAGAGGTCAAACCGTTGCTGCCTGTTCCGCCGTTATATTCTTTTTCATAAGAGGCTTGTCCATAAGAGGCCATGCCGACAATGACGTCGCCACCCTTTATTCGGCTGTTGTCAACAACGTCTGCCCGTTTCATACGGCAGGTCACGGTGCTGTCTACAATGATTGTGCGAACCAGGTCGCCTACATCGGCAGTCTCGCCGCCGGTGGCATAACAGCCAACGCCCATTTCACGCAATTCGGCCAACAGTTCGTCTGTACCGTTGATGATTGCCGAGATAACTTCTCCGGGAATTAAGAGCTTGTTACGTCCGATGGTGGATGAAACAAGGATATTATCGACTGCGCCCACGCACAGCAGGTCGTCGATGTTCATGATCAGTGCATCCTGTGCAATACCTTTCCACACAGACAAGTCACCGGTTTCTTTCCAGTACATGTAAGCCAGGGATGATTTTGTTCCGGCTCCGTCAGCGTGCATAATGTTGCAATATTCAGGATCACCGCCTAATATATCGGGGATGATCTTACAAAATGCTTTAGGGAATATTCCCTTGTCGATGTTCTTTATTGCATTGTGAACATCTTCTTTTGAAGCGGATACACCGCGCAGGTTGTAACGTTGGTCACTCATTGTTTTTACGTATTTGGCCGCAAAGATACTATTTTTTTGTCTTACTTATCTAAGTTTTAGTACATCTCCTTCTTCAGGAATGTAATCTTTGTCTTTTTTATTTATCTTATACAGGCTCTTGATTTGTATTCCGTATTTCTGGGAGATACTATGCATAGATTCTCCGATCTGTACAACATGGTCGTAATAAGGCTTGTCGGCCTTCTTTTTCTTCTTTTCCAGATAGACGATATCGCCTTTCTGCAACGGGAAGTCTTCGGGTACTTCATTGAACTTCTTCAGGTCTTTGACCTTAAAGTCCAGACTTTGTGCGATCCGGTCGAAGCTGTCATTCTCCTTGGCATATACATACAACAGGCCGAATGTCCTGTATATGGTGTATCTCAGTTTAGGATATTTCTGTTTTTCTCTTTCTTTTTGTGATATTTTATGCCCTTTACCCGTGTCATAACGATAGAGTTCATAATCTTCGATCACTTTGATTAATTTGTTGGCATAAGCGCGATCGGTAGCATAACCGCATTTTTGCAGACCTCTGGCCCAGCCTTTATAGTCTGTTATTTTCAGATCGAACAACCGTTCGTAGCGCGAACGTAGCAGGAATTTGGAATGGTCTTCGTATGAATCTTCCACCCGTTTGTATTTGCGAAAGCATTCGCCGCGCAGGTCGTCGTCATGGTAAACGCGTCCACCCCGCCAGTCGGAATGACATTTGATGCCGAAGTGGTTGTTCGAACGCCGTGCCAGGTCGCTTTGTCCGGCTCCGGATTCGAGAAGTCCCTGTGCCAGTGTGATACTGGCGGGGATTTTATATTTCTTTTGGTGTTGTACGGCCAAGTCGCTATAGGTTTTTATATACTTTTCGTAGGAAGGTACTTTGCGCTGGGTAGCAGCTTCCGCGAATGTTGTAATAAAAAATAACAGGCAAAAAATCCGTATCGTTAATTTCATAAAATGAGTCCTCTAAAGTATTTATTTTCGCAAAGATAATGAAGCTGGGGATATATTACTTCAAAATAATCTATAAAATACTAGTCTATATCCGGTGGATTTTGGCCAGATAGTCAAAATGTTCCCCCTCTTTTATCATCTCCGCTTTAAACCCGTTGTTGGCAGCATGAAGGCTGAGCGTTTGAAAATCTATGTACAGCCAGTCGAAGCTATCGCCTTTGATGTTTTTGTATTGCATACGGAAATCTACTTCGCCGTAATAATCGTCTTCAGGGTCGATATCGAGGTTCCCATCTTCGTCTTCGAACAGGTAGCGCAGGTCTGAAGAGTCCATCAGAACGCATCCACCCGGAGCAAGCAGTCTTTTTATCGTTTGAAAGAAGATCGGAAGATTTGCGATCCTGCCGACAATTCCCGAACCGTTCATCAATAACAGGATCGTATCGAACGAACCGGTAAATTGTTGGCTGAAGAAGTTTTGCAGGACAACGTCTTTCACACCTCTTTTCTGCATGGTTTCTATTGAAAGCGGGGATATGTCGATAGCCTTTACCTCTTTTCCCATTTCCTGCAGGGCTAGCGAGTGGCATCCGCTACCGGCTCCCACGTCCAGGATTTTACCCGTACTTATGCGGAGCGCTTCTCGCTCTGCCTCCGGCATTTCATCGAAGTTACGGAATAATTGTTTCACCGGGATCTCATCTTCATCGAACATAGAAGAGAATACACGGAGTTTAGTTGCTTTTCCGTTTGCATAATAATCGGCAATAGCCGCGCCCATCGGGTCTTTATCGGGTGTGAGTAAAGAGATTTGCATATCCTGAGATGGATTTATTTGTAATTTATCCGGCAAAGATACAAATTTACTATCTTTGTTTATCTAATAATTGATCCTATGAAAGAAATCAGACTGGAAACTAAGATCACTGTTTATCCCCTGAATGAAGTGCCGGATGAAGAACTACCTTTGGTTCATGCCGCATTGAAAGCGACGGAGCAATCGTATGCGCCTTACTCCAAATTCCATGTCGGTGCCGCGGCTTTGCTGGCTGACGGTACGATTGTGACGGGAAGTAACCAGGAAAATGCCGCTTATCCTTCCGGATTATGTGCCGAGCGGGTTACTTTATTCCATGCCGGACACCAGTATCCGGATATTCCGGTCGTTGCTCTGGCAATAGCTGCGGCAACGGGAGGGAAGCAGGTGGAAAGTATTTCGCCTTGCGGTGCTTGTCGGCAGGTATTGCTCGAAACGGAACAACGATATGGAAAACCTGTAAAAGTATTGCTTTGCGGGACGAAGGATGTGATGGTGGCTCCGAGTGCGGCTTCCCTTTTACCCCTTTGCTTTGGAAAGGATAATCTTTAGAAAAAGAAACGGGGCAAGAAGTAATACTTCCTGCCCCGTTATATTTTAAATCAACTCTCTGATCAGATGCCCAGAGATACTTTGATCTGATTGATCTTTTCTTCAGCCGCTTTTTCTGCTTCAGGCAGATCTTCCAGGCTTTTCACCTTAGAGTGAACTTCGCAGTAGAATTTGATCTTCGGCTCTGTTCCGGAAGGACGGATGGAAACTTTCGTGTTGTCTTCTGTGAAATATTGCAACACATTGGAAGTTGTCGGCATATCCAAAGTGATTGTTTCCTTGTCAATATAGCTGTAACCTTTCAGTGAAGCGTAATCGTAGAACAAAGACACTTTAGAACCTGCAATTTCCTGCAACGGGTTTTCACGGAAGTTCTTCATCATTGCTTCGATTTCTTCAGCACCGCTCTTGCCTTTCTTTACAACAGAGATACCTTTTTCTTTTGAGAAACCGTATTGTACGTAGATGTTCTGTAATAACTGGTACATTGTGATGCCCTGATCTTTGGCCCATGCGGCAATTTCAGCCAGGATAGCACATGCAGAAACAGCATCTTTGTCGCGAACGAAGTCTTCACAAAGGAAACCGTAGCTTTCTTCACCGCCACCGATATAGTTCTTCTTGCCTTCGTTTTTCTTCATTACGTCGGCAATCCATTTGAAACCGGTGTAAACGTCGTATAATTCAACGCCGTTGCGTTCTGCGATCGTACGGATCAGTTCGGTTGTAACGATTGTTTTTACAATGTATTCCTTACCGTTTACTTTGCCTAGTTCTTTCCAGCGTGTGATCAGGTAATAAACGAACATCAGGGCTGTCTGGTTACCGTTCAGCAATACCCATTCGCCGTCATTATTCTTAACGGCAGCACCTACACGGTCGGCATCCGGGTCTGAAGCCAGTACCAGGTCGGCATCTGTTTCTTTTGCTTTTTCAACAGCCATTGCCAAAGCAGCCGGTTCTTCCGGGTTCGGAGAAACAACTGTAGGGAAATCACCGCTTACCACATCCTGTTCGGGGACATGGATTACGTTTGTGAATCCGAATGCTTTCAATGTATCCGGAATGATCTGTACACCTGTTCCGTGGATCGGAGTGTAAACGATCTTCATATCGTGATGACGTTTGATTGCTTCCGGTGAAAGGGAAATTGTAGTCAAAGCGTCGATATACAGATTATCTATTTCTTTACCGATAATTTCGATCAGTTCCTTATTGCCTTTGAATTTGATATCGCTGGCATTACGGATCTTGTTAACTTCGGCAATTGTGTTACGGTCGTGCGGAGCGATCATCTGTGCGCCGTCGTCCCAGTAAGCTTTATAGCCGTTATATTCTTTCGGGTTGTGGGAAGCTGTCAGGATAATACCGCTCTGACATCCCAGTTTACGGATTGCAAAAGACATTTCCGGAGTCGGACGAAGATCTTCGAACATGTACACTTTGATACCGTTGGCAGAGAAGATATCAGCCGATATTTCGGCAAACTTGCGGCTGTTGTTACGGCAGTCATGGCCGATAACGACTTTGATCTGGTCAAGTCCTGAAAACTCTTTTTTCAGGTAGTTTGACAGTCCCTGAGTGGCAGCACCTACAGTATAGATGTTCATACGGTTGGTACCTACTCCCATAATACCTCTTAAGCCTCCAGTTCCGAATTCAAGGTCTTTGTAGAACGATTCGATCAGTTCTGTCGGGTCTTCGTTGTCCAGCAGAGCCTGAACTTGTGCTTTTGTTTCGGCATCATAACTTTTAGTAAGCCAGCTTTGCGCTTTGCTTCTTACCATTTCTAACAGTTCGTTGTTTTCCATACCCAAATATCTTGCATTTATTATATATGTTATTTCTTAAGTTATCGAGAAAACAAAGATACAAATTAATTGATTTAAACAATGGCTCGTGTCCTTATTTTCAAGAAAAAAGAAAAGTTCTTTTTTACCACGTAAACGGATATGTATAAGATGATTGATTTCCGCAGGCATCTGTTACATCCAGTTTCAATGTGTGTTTTCCTCTTGTCAGGCGCTCTTTGTCGAAGTGGTAAGTGATGACGGAACGGCTATTCATCTCAAAAAGAACGTATTGTCCGTCTATTTCTCCCCGATAGGTTTGTACGCCGCTCAGATTGTCGGATAGCCTGAACGAAATGGCTTGTTTACTAACCCATGTCGCCGGATTGAGAGGGGTAATGGTAGGAGGTACAATGTCTTGTCCGAGTGAGTAAGTTCCCAGTTCTTTGATGTCGGCATCGATCCATCCGTTGCGGTAAACTCCTCCTGTCCACGATCTGCGCCCGTTCAGTATGCGTACGACTCCATATTGTTGTTTGTTTTCAAGCGTATCGGTTTGTAGCCGTAAGGATAACTTGGCCGATTTATGCAGGGCGACCGGTTTGTTGTGTAATGTATGTGTTGCTCCTAAAGCGGTGCTGTCTTCTTTGACCGTGTAACGGAAATACAGGTCGTCATAAAGATTTCCCTTGGGGATTGCCAGCCGGATTCCTTTAGCTCCGAAACGGTTGTCGCTCCACCAATGGAATAATTCCGTGTTGTCTGTATCAATTTCAGGAATGGGCTGTTCTTTCCCTTCTATCCGGATGGATAGTTGCGTCGTGTTGCCGAAGGCATCCGCCAGGCGGTAGGTCAGATGATAGGTGCGTGGTTCGTCGATTGTCAGTATTCCCCGTTTGACGCTTTCGATAAAGCGAAGACGGTTGCCCGGATCGACAAAGCTCTTTATATAGAACGAACGGTGCTCTTTCCATTCTTCAAAATCGGTAAAACTGTTCAGGTACCGGGTTTCATCGAAGGCAAAACGATTCAGGTCACTTCGGAAGATAACCTGACTGTCGGCCATAAGTGTAATATCCCTGATACCATATATATTAGTGGTGTTGTCCATGTAATCGTATCCTTTTACGGCAAGGCCGATTTCACCCCATGCTTCGATTTTGCCGGTCAGTGTTTGTTTGCCGTTTTTTGCCGTTACCGGTTTAAGTTCCAGTTTCCGCCGGCTACCGTTTACTACACCTTTTCCTGGCATAGGGTAGACCATGATTCCCTGTATTTGCGGAGGACGAGTGTCTTGTATCAGGTCTTTATAATAATCGATCGGGTCCATCGGCTCTTCTGTTTCCGTGTCGCGTACTTCAAAGTGAAGATGCGGGCCACCGGAGCTTCCTGTATTTCCACTCAGGGCAACTAGCTCATCCTCTTTTACTGGTAGTTCTTCTGGTGTGAGCGTCAGGTTTACATTGAAACTTTCCTGTTCGTATTGCTTTTCTTTGACGTAAGCCGCTATTTTGCCGGAGAATTTTTGCAAATGGCCGTAAACGGTCGTCGTTCCGTCCGGATGGGTGATATATAAACCGTTTCCATATCCCCACGGGCTGACCGAGATACGCGAGACATATCCGTCTTGTACGGAATGGATCGGTTTCCCTTCTACGCCCTGTGTTTTGAAGTCTATTCCGGAATGGAAATGGTTGCTTCTCAGTTCTCCGAAATTCCCACTTAAAAGGACAGGAATATCCATTGGCTTTCTAAGTTGTTGAGTTTTCGCTGTGACGGTTGTAATTCCGGTTAAAAAGCAGAATCCTACCAATATATGATGTATCTTCATATCTTCTTTTTATTCAATCTTCGATAGGCAAAGATAGTAAAAAGTCGGTAATAAGGGGTAAATGATCGCTGTAGCCTCCTTCATATTTGAAACCGTAGTAGGTGCGTGCCGGACGATTGCCGTGCCAGGTTTTGTCTTTGGTGAATAGAAATTCGGGAGTAAATATCCGGATACTTTCGGGGATGACGTACATACGTGATTCTTTATCGATCAGATTTCCGGAGACGATGATCTGGTCGAGCTGACTCCATTCTCCCTGGTATTTATGAGTTCCCGGGAAATTTAACGTACGGCGGTCTGCGAATAGATTATAAAGGGAAGATGCGTCGGGGGCTGTGCTAACGGGTTGTGCGGATAGAATCCGGGTGATACTGCTGTTTTCGGGCGTATCGTTAAAGTCTCCCATGATAAGTAATTGCGGAGTCGCACGGATTTGCATCAGCGAATCGCAAAGGTTTCGCAAAGTACGGGCGGCATCAAAGCGGTCTGCTTCGCTTTCTTTTTCTCCACCGTAGCGGGAGGGAAGGTGACAGACGAAGATATCTAATGTATCCGAAGTCAAAACTTTTCCCCATACATGGAGGATATTGCGGGTGTGTTTATGTTGTTTGCGGGTAAAGATTACCGGATGCTCCTGATGTCCTATATATCCGAATTTATCCCGTTGGTAAAGGAGAGCCGTGTTGATACCTCTGGTGTCGGAGCCGTGCGTCATACAATAGTGATAATGTTGCATCTTTAGCGGTGTCCGGTTGAGAAGGTGAATCAATACAGAGTCATTTTCCACTTCGCAGAGTCCGACCAAAGCCGGAGTGCTCCATTCGCCGGCAGCACTGATTACTTTGGCTATCTGTTGAAGTTTGTGATAATAACGTCCGCGTGTCCAGTGGCGATTTCCGGTTGGAAGGAAATCATTATCGTTTTTATCCGGATTATCGTTGGTGTCGAACAGGTTCTCGACATTATAGCTCATCACTCTGAAATCAAGCTGGGCACTTATAGGCTGCATGATGAATGATAAAACGTAAATAATGATAGTTAAGGTTTTGATCATATCTGATTGTTTTTATTTGTCTTCTTCCTTTGGTACATATTCGTAAGCACCGATATCGGGGCCGTCGTTTGTGAGACGGTTAACGCCATAACGGTCGATAGGATACTTCTGTGTAACAAAGAGATCAGCTTTGCCGACACCGGGTGTTGTCTCTTTGTCGGGACGGAAATCATACATATATTTATTCTTATCTCCGCCTGTCATTCTGTATTCCATCTTGTTTTCATCTTTTTCTGTGACAAAGATGATATCTTTGAACTTGTCGTCTTTCATTTCCTGCAATTTTATAACGCAGTGATTAAACTGATAATTTTGATTGTTGCTTTGCAAAATCGTTCCAAGTTTAATTCTCAGTTCTCCGCTTTCCAGATTCTTTCCTGCAGAGTGGTTTCCATCTATTATGCAATTATCAAAATAGGCCTGTTCCATATTATATGATACAGAGTTGTAGTCGGTGAGGAGGCTTAATGTATAGCTATTATCTTCTTTCCCATCAGAAGGTGAGTTTCGTTTCTTTAGAGTCATGTAGTTGGCAATTGTACAATGAGTGAAACTGTATTTGCCTCCTGCTAGTAAAACGACGTCAGCTGTAGCGTTTGTAAACTCACTGTTTGTCGCTTCTATATTACTGTTGATCGCTTTGAAAGCAAAACCGTCCATATTGGTAATCTGTGAATTGTTGATCTTCAGTTTTGACTTTTCCGGATCAGAAGGTTCACAATAAATGCCGTTGTTTCCGTTGCGTACTATTACATTATTAAATACATTGTCAAAACTTTCCTGTTTGAATATAATACCTTCCCATTGTCCGGGTGTCCGGTCGTAGGGTAACAGATCATTCAATATGAAATCAAGACGGTCGCCACGGAAAACGATCGGTTTATCCATCGTGCCATTGGCTATGATAGTTCCTTTTGAAATTATTTTAGCTTTGTCATGCATGTAGAAACCTGCTCCTTCTTCAATCTCTACGGTTACACCTTCGTCGATAGTCAGACTGTCATATATAAGGTATGGACGTTCGGCAGTAAGTTTAGTATCTTCCGTCAATACTTTTCCACCCTTGATCAGGTTGACATCCTGTCCGCATGCTTCCAGCAGAACGGATTGTTTTACTCCGTTAAAGAAGAATACGATCGAGTCCTGAACCAATAGCGGCTGATCTTTTCCGTTTGGATTGACAGTTACTTCAACAAATATATACAGGCTGTCTTTGGCTGCTACCCGGACGTTATCGAAGTTATCTCCTTTACGTCCGTCTACATTAATGCGGAACCCACTGGTAGCAGGTGATGCTTGAATAACTCTCTCAATGTTTAGTGGTTGGTCGTTTCTGTTGTAAACCATGAATTGTTTCGTTGCTGAACCAATAGTAGTGAAAACAGTATCGAATGATAATGTATCCGTAGAGAAACTCAACCGATGATTCGGATTGGTCGAATAGTTTTCGTCCAGCCCGTCGCATCCAGCCAACAGGTTGAGTAATATGGTAAATACTATGAGCAACGGCGCGGTAATCTTTTTCATTTTCTCTGAATGTTAAAATATATGCCTTTGTGTTCTTGTTTCTCAATAAACAAACCATTTATAAAGAAAGTTTTCAGGCATTAACATAAAAAAAGAGGAAAAACACGGTCAAAGTGTTAATCCTCTTTCTATAACGTGAAATATTAAAGTTTATTTTGCCGGGATGCTTTTTAATAATTCCAAAAGATGAGCCCACCATAAACCTACGGTCTTAATTTCGATCCGTTCGTTCGGAGAGTGAACGTCTCTTAATGTCGGCCCGAAAGAAATCATATCCAGATTAGGATATTTTTCGAGGAATAAACCACATTCCAATCCGGCGTGGATAGCCATGATCTTGGCATCCTTGTTGAATAGACGTTTGTAAGATTCCTGTGCAACTTTCAGAATTTTAGAATCCGGGTTCGGCGCCCATCCCGGATAGCCATCGCCATGAGTTACTTTAGCTCCTGCCAGCAGGAAAGTGGCAGCAACCTGGTTTGCAACTGCAATCTTGCATGATTCAATGGAACTGCGTTGGCTGGTTCCGACCACGATTGTGTTGCCTTCTTTCATTTTAACTGAAGCCAGATTAGTGGAGGTTTCCACCAGACCTTCGATATCATGACTCATACCGATTACACCGTGTGGACAAGCATGCAGCGAGTAGATCAGTTTTTGGGTAGTCTCAGTATCGATGCGTGTTGCAGGCTGATCGGCCGATTCCATTACCAACTGTACATTCGGATCTACATGTTTCAGCTCATTTTCAACGTCAGCAGCAAAATGATTCAGCATAACGCGTACTTTCTCTTTATCTTCCGGGTGCAAACCGACTACAGCATGTGCTTCGCGGGCAATCGCATTGCGCAGGTTTCCTCCGTCAATAGAACAAAGAGCAAAATCAAACTGCTGCTGCATTAAGAATAAGAAACGAACCAGTATCTTATTGGCATTACCCAGTCCTTTATGGATCTCGCCACCGGAGTGACCGCCATTCAGGCCTTTCACATCAATACGGAAATATTGCATGTTGGGGGAAGTGGCAAGCGGTTCATAATGGAAAACAGCTTGTGTATCTTTTCCTCCGGCACAACCCATAAAGATTTCGCCTTCATCTTCGCTATCCAGGTTTAACAGGATTTCGCCTGTCATAAACCCTTTTTCAAGCGCTTTAGCTCCTGTCAGGCCTGTTTCTTCATCAACCGTAAACAGGCATTCTATCGGCCCGTGTTCGATATCATCGGAAGCCAGGATAGCGAGTTCGGCAGCTACACCGATACCATTGTCGGCACCGAGTGTTGTTCCGTTTGCACGCAACCAGTCACCGTCAACAATTGTTTCGATCGGATCGTTGTCAAAATCATGTGCAGTACCGTTATTTTTCTCGCAAACCATATCCATATGCGACTGAAGCACAACAACCGGGAGGTTCTCTTTTCCGGGCGTTGCAGGCTTCGACATCAGGATATTTCCTGCAGCATCTTTCTTTATAGCGATTTTATACTCTTTTGCGAACGTTTCCAGAAACTGGATCATTTTGCCTTCCTTCTTTGAAGGGCGGGGCACTTGTGTTACCTGGTGGAAGAACTTCCAAACGATTTCAGGCTTTAAGTCAGTAATCTTCATAATGTTACAATATATTATAGTTATTACTATATAGTTAATAATGTGATCGTTTTCCGAGTTGTGTATGAAAAAAAGTAGAATTAAATACCAAAAAGATACTTTATAATCACTTAAACTCTTATATTTGCGTCCACAAATATAGAGAAAATGCTTACAACGATATTGCTTACGGTCATAATTCTTGTTATTTGTGTTGTGTTGCTTGCAATAAAAGTGATATTCAAGAAGGGAGGAAGATTCCCGAATACACATGTAGGAGGCAACAGAGCACTGGGTAAAAAAGGTATACATTGTGCCAAGACACAAGACCGCGAACAGGCGAAGCAAAAGAATCTATATGATAGAGTAAAAGAAATAGAAGAATAAAATAAGGATTTAATTTACACTTTATGAAGAACATTAACTACGTAATTAATGGTGTGCTCGCGGTGGCTGTCGTGATATTGTTCGTTATGCAATTCTCCGACAAGAAAGAATCAACAGTTACAAAAACATTTGCATCAGGAGAAGGTGATTCCATAAACTTACTTCCTATTGCTTATGTCAATGTAGATTCGCTTTTGCTTAATTATAACTACTTCAAGGATCTGAACGAACAGCTCCTGAAAAAAGAAGAAAATTCACGTGCTAATGTAACACAGCAGGCACGGACTTTACAGACCGAAGTACAGGAATTTTATCGTAAAATGGAAAATAACGCATTCCTTACTCGCGAAAGAGCTCAGCAGGAGCAGGAACGTCTGATGAAAAAAGAACAGGAATTAAAAGACTTGGATGCAAAACTGTCACAAGATTTGCTGATGGAACGTCAGAAGTTGAACGAACAACTGCGTGACACTGTAGTTTCTAAATTAAAAGTGTACAATAAAGAAAAAGGATATCAGGTGATTTTCAGCAATACAGCTGAAGATAATATTCTGTTAGCCGGTGACTCTTATGATATTACCAACGAGCTGATCGACTTATTGAATAAAAGCTATTCAACTGGAAAATAAGCAGTATCTAACGATATACAAAAAAGCCGTTGCAATATAATGCAACGGCTTTTTTTATGTCATTCTGTTTTTTTTATAGTTATGTAGAGAATAATACCCACTTAGGTGGGTAAAGTTCCCCACTACAATGGGATTATCTCCCCATATAGGTGGGTGAAATTCCCCACATTATAAAACAGAGTGGGGAAAAATGGAAGGGATTATTTTTGTTGCTTTCCGGAAACGAATGATGAATAGAGCTGCAGTACCGCTGCGATTGTCAGGCAGATAATCCACTCTTTCATATCTTTGAACATCAGACCGGATGCACAGATCATCAGGACGGAGGCAATCACGTTGAAACGGTGTAACCTGCGTTCGCGAAACTCCATATCTTTAGTGGAGAGAGTCAGGTGGCAGACTGCCATACCTGCCGCTCCA